>Ga0190334_1000033_pt1 | contig 63741 bp, 63 predicted proteins | sample 48720478_MG_FD_161270 | JGI IMG/M metagenome (GOLD analysis project Ga0190334, IMG submission 161270) | Hydrothermal vent sediment bacterial communities from Southern Trench, Guaymas Basin, Mexico - 4872-04-7-8_MG | ecosystem: Environmental > Aquatic > Marine > Hydrothermal vents > Sediment ... | reverse complement strand
GTTATAGAGGAGCATCCCAATGTTATATATGCTATTGATTTCCTTAGAAAAGTTAATTTTAATGAGCCTGTGGAAATTGGCAAGGAAGTTGTGGTTATAGGAGGAGGAGATGTCGCCATGGATGCGGCAAGAGTTTCGCGTCGGATGGGGGCTCGTGTCACAATAGCTTATCGAAGAAGAAAGATAGATATGCCAGCAGACCATGAAGAAATTGAAGGAGCAGAGGAAGAGGGAGTTGAAATCTGGGAGAAAATAATACCCTTGAGAGTTGAAGATGCGCCTGAAGGGAAGGTGAAACTTGTATACGGAAAGGCAAAAATGGTGGATCAAGGCCCGGGAAAAAGACCGAAGCCAGTTTTGATAGAGGGGGAGGAATACGAAATGGTTGTGGACAGAATAATTGTGGCTATAGGTCAGCAGGCTGATCTGAGTTTTCTCCCCGAGGAGATAGAAGAGAAGCTTGAAGTAGAACGGGGCAGAATTAAAGTGAACGAAAGACAGATGACTTCTATTCCAGGACTCTTCGCAGGAGGAGATGTTGCTAATAGGGTTGCAGATGCCATTTCAGCTATAGCTGATGGACTCAGAGCAGTCAAGGGAATAGAGCTTTACCTTAAAGGAGAACTTTAATTAATCCCGTTAAGGGGTCTGTCCCCCTTTTATGGGGAAAGCCCCTCTTTACTTTTTATTTTTTCCTTTTAATAACCTTTTCTGTATAATAGGGGAAAAGAAGGAGGTAACTATGGGTACTGCTGCCCTTTTTACAGGCTATGGATTGCTTATTTTGGTTGTGGTTTTTGTGGTTGCAGCGTTTTTCCTCTGGCTTGGAGCGAAAATAGCGCAGATCAAAAACGCTGGATTTGGAAAGGCTCTTCTCGCAACATTCCTTGGGTTTATAGCTGGGATAATACTTAGACTCGTACCAGCGATAGGATGGTTGCTCGGTATAATTGCTTACATAGTAATTATCAAGTATGTGTTTGCAACAGACTGGATAAAGGCTCTTATAGCATGGGCTGTTTCCTTTGTTATAACAGTGGTTCTATTCGCCATCTTTGCATTTGCCGGGCTACTTTCCATTGGCGCTTTTATGAAAGCAGCTTCAGCAAAACAGGCTGCTATTTTTGTATTTTCCAGTTTAGCCTGAGTTAAGGTAATTCAATCTTAAGGAGAGGAATAGGATTCCTCTCCTTTCCTCTACTAAATCAACTCTTCTACCAGGCTGTATTTTTCCATTGGGGTAACTAAAAGAATTCCTCCAACCTTTCCCTTTATTCTATTAATAATTTCCTTTGCTATTTTTACCCCTTCTTTTACCCCCTCTTTTCCAGATTTTCCCTCCATTCTTTTTAGAACCCACTCAGGTAAGGAAATCCCGGGAACCTCATAATGGAGATATTCCGCATTTTTCCAACTCAAAAGTACCATCACTGTAACTATTATTGGAACTCTTAATTTTTCCAGCTCTTTCATCATTTCCTCAAGATAATCGGGATCAAATACAGGTTGTGTGGTTAAAAAGCGAGCTCCTGACTGTATTTTTGCAGTGGCTCTTTGAAGTTCGCCCTTATCTATTCTGTTTATGTTCAGGGATGCACCCACCAGGAAATTTGTTCCTGAGTCAAGAGGATTTCCAAGAAACCCTTTTCCCTGGTTCATCAAATTGATTATTTCTATAAGGCCAAGCGAATCCAGGTCGTATACCCCTGTAGCAAAGGGGTAATCGCCAAGAGAAGGTGGATCACCTGTAAGGGCAAGGATATTTTCTATACCCAAAGCAGAGGCTCCTAAAAGGTCTGCTTGAATCGCAAGCAAGTTCCTATCCCTGCAGGTCATATGAACGATTGTTTCAAATGGAAATTTGTCTTTCACAGCTCTTGCGAATGCAAAGGGATTCATTCTTACCCTTGCCATTGGGGAGTCGGAAATATTCAGGGTATTAATCTCTGTTCCTTTCCACCTTTCTATAGTTTTGAAAATGGCCTCAGTCATTACCCCCTTTGACGGTTCTATTTCCACAGAGAACAGTTTATTCTTCTCTAAAAGTTCCTTTACTCTGGTTTTTATTTCCCTGCTTGGCAGGGATTTTTCTTCTTTTTCCTCTATTATTATTCTTTTTACCCTTTTCTTTATCTTTAATCCTTTTACTTTTTCAGAGGTCTCTCTTATGTGCTGGGGAGTCGTACCACAACATCCACCTACAAATTTTGCCCCTATTTTAACAGCCTTTTCTGCATATCTTGCAAAATATCCCGGGTTTGATGGGTATAAAAATTTTCCATGAATAAATCTGGCCTGTCCGGCGTTTGGCATGTAAATTACGGGTTTGTCCGTTATAGAAAGTATAATTCTTGTGGCTTCAAATACATCCTGGGGACCACTTCCACAGTTTGTCCCTATTGCATCAGCTTTACTTGAGTTAAGTTTTCCTCCAGCATCCACAACCTTTTCTCCGAAGATTGTTTTTAACTGATTGGGAAAGGTCATGGATGCTATAACAGGAACATCCGGAGCAATTTCCTTGGCAACTCTTATGCCAATTCCTAATTCGTCAAAACAGTTGTATGTTTCAAAAATAAGAAGGTCCACTCCACCTTCAAGAAGGGCAGTTATTTGTTCCTTAAAAATCTCTTCCACTTCGTGCTCACTGAGTTTTTTCATTACATCATGAGGTCTTGATATAGGACCGATTGACCCTGCCACAAATGCTTTACCCTTTGCAACCTCTTTTGCGATTCTTGCTCCAAAATAATTTATGTCTCTCGTTTTTTTGCCGAGCCCAAAAAATTCCTCAAGTACAAACCTATTAGCGCCAAAGGTGTTTGTTTCTATAATTTCTGCCCCTGCTTCTATATATTCCCTGTGAATTGTTTTTAAAACTTCAGGCATGGTTATATTAATTTCATCGTAACAAAAGCCTTTTGGGACGCCTTTCTGATAGAGGTATGTACCCATTGCCCCATCAAAAACAACAGCACTGTCATTTTTGAATATTTCCCAGACGTTCATTTCTCCTCCAGCAATGATTTAATCTTTTTGAGCGCATCAACTGCGTCCTTTCCGAAGGCGTCGGCTCCAAATTCCTTGGCAAGCTTTTGACTCACTGTGGCTCCTCCTATGATTACGATGAGTTCTGGATACTTTTCTTTTATCTTTTTTACAGCCTTTTTCATCTCATCAAGGGTTGTTGTCATAAGGCAGGATAGTCCAACAACATGGGGTCTGTCCCTTTCTATTGCTTCAATAATTTTTTCAAGTGGCACGTTTTTGCCCAGGTCTATTACCTTAAATCCGAAATTGGAAAAGACTGCCTTTACTATATTTTTCCCGATATCATGAAGGTCTCCCTTCACAGTGGCAAGCACTATTTTCCATTTTTTTGGTATGTCTTCCTTTTTTAATCTTTCTTCAATTAGAGCAGAGGCCCTTTTCATGGCATCAGCTGATGCAATAAGCTGTGGAAGAAAGTAAATCTTTTTCTCATAAAGCTCTCCAACTTCCTTCATTGCCGGAATTAGAATTTGGTTCATTATTTCCATGGGTTCCATTTTATTTAGCAGGGACACTGTTATTTTGTAAGCTTCTTCTTTCCTGCCTTCTATTATTGCCTTTTTTAAAGCATCTTCCTGTGTTTCTGGTTTTGAAGATTTTACCACAGGGATTTCAGTTTTCTTTGTGAAAATTTCCATAAATCTTTTACTTCTGCCATATATGAATTCAGATGAATAAAGAGTTGCCATAAGCTTCTCATTTTCTACCCTTAATATGCCGGCATCAGCACCCCTGCATATTGCCATTGCTAAAAATGACTGGTTCAACCATTTCCTTTTTGGCATACCATAGGAAACATTGGAAAGACCGAGAATAACAGGCAAGTTGAAATTACGTTTTACCTCTTCTATGGCTAAAAGTGTATTTTTGACCCCTTCTGAACCTGTGGAAACTGAAAGAACGACCGGATCAAAGATAAAATTATCCTGAGAAAGGTCATAGGACTCCGCCTTTTTCAGAAAGTTTTCAAGCACCTGAAGCTTTGTCTTAACATCTTCAGCCACGCCCCTATCATCTATCGCAATTGCTATAACTGAAGCAGAGTATTTTTTAGCCAGAGGAAGAACCTCTTCCATTCTTTCTTCTTCAGCTGAACAGGAATTAATAACCGCTCTTCCTGAAGTTGCTTTTAGAGCTGCCTCAATACTTTCTGGATTTTTTACATCTATAAAGATGGGGATATTCACCCTCGTTGAAATTTCTGTTACTGCGCTTTTAAAGAATTCCGGTTCTTTTTCTCCCCTAATTCCCAGGTTAATGTCTATTCCATCAGCTCCGGCCTTTTCCTGTTCAACCGCTGCCCGGACAATTTCCTCCAGGTTTTTATTTTCTATAAAGGGTCTTATTTTTTTGCTTCCGAAAGGATTAATACGTTCTCCTATCTTTACAAAGGGAAAACCTGTGCCAGCGGGAACCAATTTTGTTCTGGATGCTGCAAAAAAGAATGTTTCACCGCTGCTTTTTTTCGTGGGAAGCCCTTTCAATTTATGCGATAGAAGTTTAATATGAGAAGGGGTTGTCCCACAGCATCCACCGATTATTGACGCGCCCCTTTTATAAAATTCTTCGCCGAAAGAAAGGAACTCTTCGGGGTCCATGGGATAGATTATGGTGTCCCCCTTTTTTATTGGCAAACCTGCATTTGGATAAATGGCAAAGGGCTTTGTTTTTTTCGCAAGCACATCGGCGATTTCAAGGAATTCTTTCACCTCTTTTCCACAGTTTGTAGAGAGAATATCAGCTTCTGTCTTTTCCAGAATAGAGAAAGCAGTGAAGGGGTCTGTCCCCGTTACAGTTCTCCCATCTTCAGTGAAGGTCATAGAAATGAGAACAGGAAGCTTTGTGGCCTCCTTTGCAGCCATAACAGCGATTTTCGCCTCCTCCACGTCTATCTGTGTCTCTATCTGGATAAGTTCTACCCCTTCTGCTGCCATAATATGTGAAATTCTGTAATAGTTTTCATAGGCTTCATCCCAGGACATCTCTCCCAGTGGCTTAAGAAGTCTTCCCAGGGGTCCTATTGACCCGGAAACAAGTGCCCTGTCGCCTGCAGCTTCTCTTGCCAGCGAAACTGCCCTTTTTATTATTTCCTCAAGCATCCAATCAGATAGGCCGATTTCCCTCAATTTGTATGGATTTGCTGAAAAGGTATTTGTCTCAATAATATCCGCCCCTGCCTCTACATAGTCGGAATGAATTTTCTTTATCAAATCCGGTTGTTCAATATTTAAAATCTCGCCTAAGGAAAAACTTTGGCCTGCACGCCTTGCTATCTCAGTCCCAATCGCCCCATCCAGAATAAGCACTCTTCTTTTCACTTTTTCCAGAAGGTTCATGGAAAAATGATAACACCAGGGTCAACAGCAGATTCAAATTTTTGATTCAACTAATTGAATTAATCAAGAAAAAGAGAGAACCAATTGTCATTATAAGCCATATAATCAGGAAGCACAAACTGGAATGATTTTTGCAAGAGGATTAAGAAGTAACATTTATTAGGAGGTGCCTATGCGAAAGGCAATTGCCTTGATCGCATTTCTGGCCCTTGTTGCCATACCCCTTTTGGGGCAGGCAAGGACCGGAAATATCTACGGAAAGGTGGTTGATGCTGCAAGCGGGCAACCCCTCCCTGGTGTTGCAGTAACACTAACAGGTGAGGGAATTGCTCCCATGACGGCAATCACCACCGCAGAAGGTAACTTCAGGTTCCTGAGACTTCCTCCAGGAGTCTACAACATTAAAGCCGAACTTCAGGGCTTTAAGACTCTTGAGAGGAAGGGAATCAGGGTCCTGGTTGGTTCAAACGTAACACTTACCCTCAAGCTCGAACAGGGAACCATTCAGGAGGAAATTACAGTAACGGCTGCAGCCCCTGTGGTTGACACCAAAAAGGCAACCGTTTCAGCAAATGTAACCAAGGAAGCCCTCCAGGAACTTCCAACAGCAAGAGACCCATGGGTCATTCTTGACCTGACCCCTGGTGTGATGGTGGACAGGGTAAATGTTGGAGGTTCAGAATCCGGACAACAGTCCAACTTCTTTGCAAGGGGAGACTCCGGTGATAATGCTCAGTGGAATATTGACGGTGTAACCGTAACAGATGCAGCTGCACTCGGTGCGTCTCCTATGTACTACGACTTTGATGCCTTTGAGGAAATGAATATCTCCACCGCTGCAAATGACGTTACTGCTCCTACCGGCGGTGTTATTATCAACTTCGTTACCAGAAGGGGTGGTAATAAATTTTCTGGAGGAGCCAGATTCTACTGGACAGGAGAGGACACAGAAGCGAATATTCCAGAAGATGTAAAGGATGACCTTATTAATCCTGACTACAAGGGAAACAGGGTGAAACACATTTATGATTATGGATTCAATATCGGCGGTCCTATAATTAAAGACAAACTCTGGTTCTGGGGTTCCTATGGTGTTCAGGATATCCACAATACTGATATCACTGGAGAAAAACCCGATAATACTATGCTGAGAACATGGAATGTTAAAGTTAATGCCCAGCTTGGAAATCACAGGCTTGAGTTTTACTATATGTATAACAACAAAGAAAAAGAAGGAAGAGGTGCCAGTGCATACAGGCCCCACGAGACAACCTGGCATCAGACAGGTCCAGGCGCTGTATACAAATTCCAGGATGACTTTACCGTGGGCCAGAACTTCTTCGGCTCCTTGAAACTCGGTTATGTTGACGGTGGATTTAAGCTCGAGCCTTATGGTGGGAGAGATACTTATGCAATTTACGACTATGGTGGCTGGTTTGGTATCCCATACGCTTGGCATCAGACTTATTATTGGTATGAGACAACCAGGCCTCAGTATCAGGCAACCTTTGTGGGAAACTACTTCCTTGAAGGATTCCTTGGCGCAACACATGAAATCAAATTCGGTGCCGAATACAGACATACCCCTGTTACCTCCATGTCCAACTATGGAAATGGATTGGTCCTGTTCACATATCCTCTTTCCTGGACCGGTGGGTTCCCAATGGGAGAAGTCTGGTTTTGCAGGGATAGTATTGGAGATCTCTATACAGCAAGAGCTTCTGCCTACATCCAGGACAGCATAACTGCTGGAAGACTTACCCTTAACCTTGGTGTCCGTTATGACCGTCAGTGGTCAAAGAACGTTGAAGCTTCTGCAAAGGCAAACCCATATATCCAGGAAGCATACGAGCTGGGATATACAAACATCAACTGGCTGCCTGAGGGTAAACAGGAGGAATACAGGCTTCCATTTACCTGGAACTTCTTCTCTCCAAGGATTTCAGCACTTTATGACATTTCCGGGGATGGAAAGACCGTGGCGAAATTCAGCTTTTCCCTTTATGGCTCCCAGCTTGGAGTTGGTTACAACTTTGGGCTGAGTCCAATAGGGTGGAAAGAAGTTGACTTCTTCTGGATTGACTTTAACAAGGATGGTCAACCTCAATACAATGAAATCGATTGGAGCTATCCGATCTGGTGGGACCACGAGCCTGGCAATCCCAATAAAGTAGTCAACAAGATGGGAGACGATTTCAGAGATCCCAAGACATTGGAGTTCACAGCGGGAATACAGCATGAGCTTATTACAGACGTTGCTGTGAGCCTTAACCTTTATTATAGAAAGCTGTATGACTTCAACTGGAGCTACCGTGAAGGCATAACCCACGATGATTGGTATATCGCAGGATACATTCCAGAGGAATACGGAGGTTATGCTTACTGGGCATGCTCCAAGCCAAAACCAGCAGGAGTTGTCTATCAGTATCATCCAGACTACTGGCAGGACTACAAGGGTCTTGAGCTTATATTAAGCAAGAGGCTTTCCAACAACTGGATGGTCGATGCATCGCTTACCCTTCAGGATTGGAGGCGTCATTATGACTCCGCTGCAGCCTACATTGACCCCACAAACCACGAACCTGTTGACCTCCTTAACAACAGGCCCATGGCGTATGAATCAAGAGGTTCCGGACTTGGTAATGTCTATCCCAATGCAACATGGATGTTCAAGTTTGCTGGACTTTATCAGCTTCCATATGGCTTCAACATTAGTGCCACCTTTATTGCAAGACAGGGTTACATTGCCCCGGTTCATTATTCCGCTCAGAGGCCAAGCAACGGCTGGGGTAGCACCATTGGTGTCTATATTAAACCTTACGGAGAAGAAAGACTGCCCAACTTCTACATCCTCAACGCAAGACTTGAAAAGGTCTTTGACCTTCAGAAATACGGAAAACTTTATCTCTCAGTGGATGGCTTCAACCTCACAAATGCAGCTATTGCCCTTGCAAAAGAATTTAGTGCATCTTCCAGCAATTTCGGGAAGATTACTCAGGTCACCAACCCGAGAGTCTTCAGGTTCGGAGTCCGTTACGAATTCTGATAGACTGATATAAAAAAGCCCCGTCCTCTTTGAGGGCGGGGTTTTTTTTATGTGTTGCTTTTTTTGGGGTCTGTCCCCATTCTTGGGTTTGTTTTCACTTCCCCACTTTCCAAACCAGATCCACAGACCCACAAAATCGCTTTCATCCCCTCCTTCCCTTTCCACACCTTCATTTACCGTATCATACCTTCCCCTTACCCTTTGAGTTAGGGGTCTGTCCCCTTCTCCTCGATTTCTATAACATTCCATCTAAGTTATAATTAAGTGATGAGGGTCCTTCTAATAGAGGATAACAGGAAACTTGTTTCTGCTCTTAAAATCTTTTTTCAAAATAAAGGGATAGAAATTATCTCAGCATTTAATAGAGAACTCGGAAGAGAAAAAATAGAAGCAGAGTATTTTGACGTTATAGTTTCTGATCTTAAACTTCCGGATGGTAACGGCTTACAGCTTCTACAACTCGCAGTCGAAAAAGGGGTCCCTTTTGTAGTAATAACCGCTTACGGAACTATTGAAACAGCAGTGGAAGCAATAAAAAAAGGCGCTTACAACTTTATCCAAAAACCGGTTGATCCAGAATATCTTGAATTAATTATAAAAAGAGCGTATAAAGAAAAACAAACAGAGCTTGGTTATATGGCTCTTAAAGAATTAGAAGAAATAGAAATCATAGGTAAAAGTCCGTCCTTCCTTCAAGCACTTGAGAAGGCAAAGAGAGCCGCACAGACTGATATCTCTGTTCTTTTACTTGGAGAGACAGGAGTTGGAAAAGAAGTTTTTGCAAGGGCAATTCATTTGTTAAGTAAAAGAAGAAAAGGTCCCTTTGTGCCAATAAACTGCGCTTCTCTTCCGGAGAATCTTCTGGAAAGTGAACTTTTTGGATATGAAAAAGGAGCTTTCACAGGAGCTGTCAAAACAAAACAGGGACGGATAGAATTTGCAAAGGGAGGCACACTTTTCCTCGATGAAATTGGAGAAATGAGCCCTTCTTTACAGGCTAAATTATTGAGGGTTCTTGAAGAGAAAAAATTTGAAAGACTTGGGGGTGTAGCTTCAATTCAGGTCGATATAAGACTCGTAACTGCTACAAATAAAGATATTGAAAGCTTAACCGAAGAGGGAAAATTTAGGAGTGATCTCTACTATCGTATATCTGGCTTTCCAATAAAAATACCGCCTTTAAGGGAAAGGAAACAGGACATTATTCCTCTGGCAGAACATTTTCTCTCAAAAATGGCAAGAAGTTATGGGGGACAGACCCCTTTGCTAACAGAGAAGGCAAGGAAGAAACTGGAGTCTTATTCCTGGCCGGGTAATGTGAGGGAGCTAAAAAATGTTATAGAAAGGGCATTTATTTTGAAAAGAGGCAGATATATTACTGAAAGAGAAATAGTTTTAAAAGAGAGAAAAGAAATATTAGACATTTCTGGTACCTTAAAGGAAGCACTAAAAAGAGTAAAGGACCGGGTGGAAAAGGAAAAAATAAAACAAACTCTGGATGCTTTTAATGGTGATATAACAAAAGCTTCTAAGGTGCTGGGAATTTCTCCAAAGACACTTTATTCGAAAATGAAAAAATATGGGTTGAAATGAAAGAAAAATTTCTCATATTTTTCCTCAAGTTTTTGTGTGCCACTTCAAGAAAGTCAGTAGAGGGTCTGGAAATAATTGAGAAAATAAAGAAACAAAAGAAGGGAATAGCTTACTGTTTATGGCATGGAAAAATGCTTTTCCCGTTTTATTTTTTTCGCAATAGGGGGATAAAACCTATTATAAGCAGACATCGGGATGGAGAGCTTCTTGCGAGAATTGCAAAAGAACTCGGATATATCCCAATAAGGGGTTCCTCTACAAGATTTGGAGGGTCAGCTCTTGCAGAAGCGGTAAAAGCACTAAAAAGAGGAGAAGATGTAGTCTTTGCGGCAGATGGTCCACTTGGTCCTTATCATAAGCTAAAAATAGGATGCATATATGCAGCAGCCAAGTCGAAATCTCCTCTCGTAATCGGTTCCTATGCCTCTTCACCATCAAAAAAACTCAGGTCATGGGACAAATTTAATATCTTTCCGCCATTTTCTAAAATCAAGATGAAAATAAAAGGGCCTTTTTATATACCGGATGTTGAAAAAGAAGAGATGGAATTGTGGCGGAAAAGAATAGAGAAAGAACTTCGGCTTTTAGATGAAGAATTAGAAAAGAGTATAAACTAAAATAGCAAGGTTTTCAAAATCCTACCAAAGCTTCATGGAAACCAGAGGCTGTTTCTAATCTTAACTTTTTTATCCTCGTTGCAACAAATGAAAGCTACTTTGTATAAGGGGTCTGTCCCCATTCACTTTGGCAATTATAATAGGTTTGTTTTATGTGAAAAAAACAAAATTTTTTATTATTGTGTTTTTTCTAATATTTGTGTATCATATTTTTATTAATTTGCTGGATTAAGATGGCAAGGATAGCAAGGAGATACATAAAAACCACGGCAGTTGGTTATTACCACATATATTCACATTTAAACTCCGAGCTTGGCTATCTTAAAAAAGCAGAAAAGGAGTATTTTCTTAAACTTATACGCAGATTAAGCGAAGTATTTTTCATAGAGATAATTTCATATGCTATAATGTCAAACCATTTTCACCTGGTAATAAAGACGAAAGCAGTAGAAGAGATAAAAGAATCGCAAGCAGTAAAAAGGGCTCTTTTACTATATAAAGAAAGGGTTGTAATTACAAGAAAGGAAGACTACTGGAGGCGGAAGCTATGCGACATATCATATTTCATGAAGGAATTAAAGCAGAGATTCAGCCAGTGGTATAACAGGCGTCGCAGAAGAAGAGGGCCTGTATGGGATGGGAGATTTAAGAGCGTAAGATTACAGAAGCAGGAGGCGGTTCTTTCAGCGAGCGTTTATGTAGACTTAAATGCTGTTCGAGCAGGAATTACTGATAGGGTAGATGGTTATCGCTGGAGTTCATATACATTGAGACGTTCTGGGGGAGGAAGCTGGCTTTTGGGATTAAGCGAAGAACTTGGAGTGAGTCTTAGGGAGTATGGTGAGATACTGGAGGAAGCGGGAAAGCAGGATAAGGAGGGTTCGGGTAAGGTAAAAAAGTGCAAGAGATGGCTAATATTGCACATTATCGCTTACAAGGGACAGGGTTTGATTTATGGGAGTGTGGAGTTTGTAGAAAAAATAACAGGGGGGTTTCCTTCCAGGCGGAGGAAGAAGAGGATTGTAGGTGATCTGGTTATCGCGTAGTTTGTTTTCAAGAATCTAAAAAGAAGGTGGGTAGAAATTTCGTTGCAATGGATAAGCAAAGATAATTTTTGCAAATAAAAGGGTTTATTCCAGTTTTATTTTCTTATAGGTTCTGTCTCTATATTGGGAATAAGGGAAAATTTCCGCATGTTTTTCTTTAGTCGAATTCCTTTTTTGTAAAAAGATTTTAGTTTACCACAGCTTCTTTTGGTTCCCTTTTAATTGGGGTCTGTCCCTAAAAATATTCAGATTAATTTTATACATTCTCAGTTTTTAGAACATAGGGTCTGTCCCCAATGAGCCTACACAAAGTTAAATTAAAAATTTAAGTTAATCCCTGCGAAAATCCATCTTCCGGGGATTTTTATGTTAGGAATTTCTTCGATTACGGTGTTTAATAAATTGTTTCCCCTTACGAACAAAGAAACTTTCTTCGCTATTTTAAACGATATCTTCCCATCTATGAATATGCCGGAGTCACCCTCATACATCTTTTTATAATAGATGCTGGACCCAAAGGAGATCTTCTTGAAGTGATATGAAAAAAATACAGAGAAATTTTCTTTTTCAAAGGCAAAAGCATATTTGGTTTGTTGTTTAATTGTAGTATTAGATAAATTTGCCATCATTCCCAATCCCAAAAAAAGAGTTTCATTTTTCACAGTCATTTGAGCTTCTACACCGTAAATGTTAAATTCCGGAAGATTCGTTGCTTTCCAGGCACTATAAGGGTCAGACCTCACCCAATCTATAATATTTTTCTCATGTCTTAAATAGAGTGAGGAATAAAAAGAAAACCATGAGCTATTATAAGAAAGGTTGACATCGAAATTTATGCTTTCTTCAGGAGACAATTCTGGATTTCCAATATTGGCTGGAGATTCGTAACATAGCTCAGTGAAATTTGGAAGTCTTATAGAATTTCCAAAGCTAAAAGATACAGTTAGTTTTGGTAAAATAATTAACTCGTATCCAAAATAATAATTCGTAAAAGAGCCTGTATTTGAGTAATTTTCGTATCTGATTCCTGATTCAAAAATAGATTTTTCACCAATTTTCCTTGTTATTAAGGAAAACGCAAAGCTCGCTCTTTCGTGATTGCCCAATCTTTTGCTTTCTATGCTTTCAAAATTGATTTCTGTACCTGCTTTAATATCCCAAGATTGATTTAAAAAAATGTTCTTTGCTGCTTTTAAGCTATAAAGATAATTGTTGTGTTTGTTTTCATACCAAGAGGGATTGTTCCTATCCAGAATGAAATGATCTGTAAGCATTCTTGCCAGAAAACTCACCTCATATCCTTCATTCCTTGTTTCCGTTGATAAAATGAAATTCTTAATGTTTTCAATGGAAGGGTAAGGAGCATAAAACCCCTTTTCACCGAGATTTCTCCAGCTACCTCCAGCAAAAAAGGAAATTCTTCCTTTATGAAATTTCGCATTAAAGTTTGTTATATCGAATTCCTGTCCTTCATAATAGCCGTCGCTTTTAGTTGAAGATAAGGAAAAATTAAATTTTTTGAATGTTTTATTGAGGTGAGCAGAAATAGTTCCTTTTTCGCCTAAAAACATATTTAAAGAATTTAGTCCTTTTGTTTTCGTGACAATATTTATTACCCCGGCAAAAGCAGAACTCCCGTAAAAAGTGGAGGTTCCGCCCTTGATTATCTCAATTCTATCCACATCGTTTAAAGAGATAGGTAGCACAAAATTGAAATGTTCTGTTTGAGGGTCGTTTATTCTAATCCCGTTAAGCAGGACCAGAACTCTTTTAGGCGAACTTCCTCTTATGCCAATATCATAACTAATAGGGCTTCTTCTGAGGGTAGTTATAAAAGGGATTGATGCCAATAATTCAGATAAGTTGTTAAAAGGAAGCTTTTTTATATCTTCGGCTGTGATGATATAGAAAGTTTTAGTTGATTCAACTAAATCTGCCTTTGGAACTTTTCCTTCTACTTTTATTTTGTAGTGTTTCTGTTGGCCAGCAAGGATTGAGATAAAAATCCACAGCAAAAAAATTAAATTGTTGAGATAGCGCATGAATGCCCTTCCTTTAGAAATTTATAGGCGATTCTATAAAAATGCGAAAATTTTTTCAAGGGACAGACCCCTGCGTGAGGAAATGGGGACAGACCCTGGTGAAAGTACTTGACTAAAACGCCTTTTTATGATAGTCTCCTTCGGTAAAAGAAAGGAAAAGGAGAGGGAAAGATGTTTGCAATTATAGAAACTGGAGGAAAACAATACAGGGTTGAAGAAGGTCAGATAATTGAGGTAGAGAAAATTGAAGCCGGCATAGGAGAGACTGTGGAGATAACTGACGTTCTTGCTGTCGGTAATGATGGAGATTTAAAGGTGGGACAACCAAAGCTTGAAGGAGCAAAGGTTGAGGCAAAGGTCATTTCCCATAAAAAAGGCGACAAGGTCATAGTATTTAAGAAAAAGGCAAAGACAGGATATAAGAAGAAAAGAGGACATAGACAGCCGATCACTGTTCTGAAGATAGAAAAAATAGTAGCATAGGGGGAAAGAAATGGCACACAAGAAATCCGGTGGTTCAGCAAAAAACGGAAGAGACTCTATCTCAAAAAGACTGGGAGTTAAAAGATTTGCGGGACAATTAGTTAAACCCGGTACAATAATCGTGAGGCAGAGAGGTACCAAATTCAAGCCCGGCAAGAACGTTGGTCTGGGGAAAGATTACACTATTTTTGCTCTGAAGGAAGGAAGAGTTTCTTTCCGTCATTCTTCGGGAAGGGTTTTCGTTGATGTTATCCCTTCCTAATTTTTTATGTTCGTAGATACTGTTCGCATCAAGTTAAAAGCAGGCCGCGGTGGAAATGGATGTGTAAGTTTTAGGAGGGAAAAGTTTGTTCCTAAGGGTGGTCCCGATGGTGGAGATGGGGGAGATGGTGGTTCAATTTACCTTGTTGCTGACCCCGGAATGAATTCCCTCATTAAATATCGATACAATCCCTATTTCAAGGCAGAAGATGGTCAGCACGGAAAAGGAAAGAATATGCATGGAAGGAAAGGTAGGGACCTATTCTTGAAGGTTCCCGTGGGGACCGTAGTGAAAGATGCTCAAACAGGAGAGGTCCTATTTGACCTCACTGAGCCAGGGCAAAAGTTTCTGGTGGTAAAAGGGGGTAAAGGAGGAAGAGGTAACGCTCAATTTGCAACACCTACAGATAGAGCCCCAAGATATGCGGAACCTGGCCAGGAGGGAGAAGAAAGAGAAATTATTCTCGAAGTAAAGGTTATTGCAGACGTTGGTCTTGTTGGACTTCCCAATGCAGGAAAATCTTCTCTTCTCAGAAAGGTTTCTTCAGCGAAGCCCAGAGTGGAGCCCTGGCCGTTCACCACTCTTTCTCCTCATGTGGGAGTGGTCTTTCTTGACGAAGAGCGTTCATTTATTATGGCAGATATTCCTGGTCTTATTGAAAATGCTCATAAAGGAGCCGGTCTGGGAACAAGGTTTTTAAAGCACATAGAAAGGACAAAGGTGATAGTGCTTCTTCTGGATCTTTCTCCTGAAGCACCGCATCCTTTGAAACAGGTTGACATACTTATTGGGGAATTGAAGAATTACAGCCCCGACCTGGTGAAGAAGATCAGAGCCATAGCCTTAAACAAGATAGACCTTATCCCTCGCAATAAGAGGGATTTTTCGGATATAATTAAAAGAGTAGAGGAAATGAATGTTAAATTTTTTGCAATTTCAGCACTAACTGGAGAAGGAGTTGAAAAATTTCTCCAAGGGTTATACGCTCTTTTAAAGAAATGAGAATAGGAATTTTTGGAGGAACCTTTGACCCTCCACATTTTGGGCATTTAAGAGCTGCAGAGCTGGCAAGAGAGTCGTTTTCCCTGGACGAAGTGTGGTTTATGGTTTCAAATGACCCCCCACATAAAAAAACGAGGCCGAAAAGTCCAGTTGAAAAAAGATTTGAAATGACTGCCCTTGCAATTGAAGGAAACGCCCATTTCAGGGTAAGCGACTTTGAAATTAAAAATAACCTTGTTTATACCATAGACACTCTAAGAGCTCTAAAAAATGCGTTTCCCCACAAATTTTTTCTTATTATAGGAGAAGATAGCTTTGAACAATTACCTACATGGAAGTCTTATATGGAACTTATAGAAGAGTTCCCTGTAATTGTTATAAAGAGGAAATGGACCGAGGAAAAAATCCCTCAATGGTTCAGAGAAACCGGAAAGGAACTGAAAATTCTGAAGGAAGGGGAAATTATTTGCGGAGAGGGAGTTTTCTTTCTTTCTTGTGCTACTTTGCCCATATCGTCATCTTCCATTAGGGAGAAGATTTCCATGGGGTTATCAATAAAATATCTGGTTCCAGAAAAGGTAATAAAATATTTAGAAAAGGAGGTGCTTTATAGATGAATTTTTCTAAGGAAATAAAGAGGGCCATAGAAGCTCTCAAGGAGAAAAAGGCTGAGGACCTTGTGCTTATAGACCTTAGGGGAATATGTTCATTTACCGATTATTTTTTAATTGCCACATCTTCTTCATCAAGGCATTCACAAACACTGACAGATTTTCTTCAGGAGAAGGTTGGCATTAAACCCCTTGGTATTGAGGGAGAAGATAAGGGAGAATGGGTCCTGGTGGACTACGGTGAATTTGTGGTTCACATATTCATAGAGGAAAAAAGAAATTATTATTCACTGGAAACTTTATGGATGGATGGTAAGCTATACAAGATAGATAATGAAAATAATAGCCTTAGACCCTCTCAGTAAAAAGCTTTTAAAAAAGGCAGAAAAAATAGCTCCCACCAGATTGCCGGTCTATCTCTGGGGGGAGAGTGGTTCAGGGAAAGATACTCTTGCAGAATACATACACAGAAAGTCCGGAGTAGATGGAAAAATGATAAAAATAGGAAATTTTAACATTTCAGCCCAGCTTGTAGATTCGCAAATATTTGGCCACAGGAAAGGAGCATTTTCAGATGCATTTGAGGACAGAGATGGATTTATTGCTCTGGCTAATAATGGAACACTTTATTTAGACCTTCTTGATGAAATTCCGATAGATGTTCAGAAGAAGATCTTTCCCGTTTTAGAATCCGGGGAATTTTATCCTCTGGGAAGCGAATCTCTAAAGAAGGTTAACCTGAGAATTTTAGCCTCTGGAGAACTGCCCCTTGAAGAGGCTGTCAGAACTGGCAGAATTATAGAGAAATTTTTACATTTTTTTACATTTTCCTTGCATGTTCCACCTTTAAGGGAGAGAAAAAAGGATATTCTGCCTTTGATAAAGGAATTCTCGAATGGAAAATTAAAGATTAGTTCTGATGTAAAAGAGAAAATCATGGAGTATCCATGGTGGGGAAATATTAGAGAGCTCAAAAATTTTGTGGAAAGAGAAATCTCACTGGGAAAAGATGAAATCAGTCCTCCTGAACCAGCAGGAACTTATTTTGAAAGAGAGGCGGAGGTTTTTTTCAGGAATTTTCCAACATTGGAGGAATTTGAGATTTGGTATATAAAAAAGGTGTTGGCTATTTTCAAGGGAAACAAAAAAAAGACTGCGGAAGTTCTTGGAATTACAAGAAGCACCCTGTATAGAAAGCTGAAAAAATGAAAGTGATTCTTGCTTTTGGGGGAAGGACAAAACTTCCTCAAGCGAGAGAAATCGTAGAGAGATTTGTAAAGATGTCAAGAAGATTTCTATCCTGTAAAGTGGAGTATTTTAAAGATTTGAAAGATTGCGATGACCTTAAATCCAGGTATCGTGGAGCTATTATTGTGGGACTTTCCCCTGATGGGGTTGAACCTGACTCTGAGGGCTTTGCAGAAATTTTGAAAGAAGCGATGGATTCGGGCAGAGATATAATTTTTGCAGTTGGAGGGGCGGAGGGATTTTCTGTTGACGGATGTGCTAAAATTATTTCTCTTTCAAAAATGACATTTTCACATGAAACAGCAAGGATAATGGTGGCCGAACAAGTTTTCAGGGCATTATGTTTGATTTTTGGCCATCCTTATCCTAAATAGGAGGGAACATGAAAACCAGGGATCTCGAAAGGCTAAAGAAAAAGCTGCTGAAGAAAAGGGAGGAGATTCTTTCTAAGCTTGAAAACCTTGCTAAAGAGACTTCAGAAGAGGGCGAGCCATTGATTGAGATCTATGACAAAGCTTCTTATCAGTTTAACAAGGAGTACAAAATAGCCCTCGGAGAGAAGGATGCAGAGGTACTTAAAGACATAGAGGACGCGCTGCGGAAAATTGAAGAAGGGACCTATGGAAAATGCGAAGAATGCGGGGCAGATATTCCTCTCAAAAGATTGAATGCTGTACCTTGGACAAGGTATTGCGTGGTTTGTGCAGAAAGACTTGAAGAGGAAAGGGAAGCTGAGCAGAGCGAAGAAGAGTATTATTAATTTTTTTCTATCGAAAATAGAACTGTCATTTTTTCCTTCCAAATGTAAGCTGTGTGGAGCCGATCTGAAGGCGGAAGAAAGGGCAATCTGCCAGAAATGTGAATCTGAGTTTTCGCAACATGATGGGCCAATGTGTCCTGTTTGTGGGAAATTTTATTTTTCTCTTTCTGCCCGAGATGTTGTTTGTTATGATTGTCTTTCCGAAAATCCCCCATTTGAGGCTCATCGTTCTGCAGGTATTTACGAAGGAAAGCTACGCGAAACCATACTTTTGTATAAATATAGGAAGATTGAGTATCTCGCAAAACCACTGGCGGAGTTTCTTGCCAGAAGATTGGGGGATTTTTGCGATGTAGATTGCATAGTGCCTCTACCTTCTCATAAAAAGAGGCTGAAAGAAAGAGGCTTTGACCACATTTTAAAGATTGCTAAGAAACTTGGGAGAATAATGGGCATAGACGTGAGGAAAATTCTGGTGAGAAATAAATATACTTTACCCCAGACAGGTCTTTCTCGTTCCGCCAGGTTGAAGAACCCAAAGGGGAGCTTTTCTTTAATTAAAGATGAGAGATACAAAAGAATTCTTGTTATCGACGATGTATGGACTACTGGTGCTACTATAAGAGAGGCTGCGAGGGTTCTAAAATCCGCAGGATATAAGGTCCTTGCAGCAACCGTGGCAAGGGATATATAGAGAAAACAGATAAAAAATCAACCAATCTTCAATGATTGGGGTCTGTCCCCTTTTTAGGATACAGCGTAGAAGGTAGATGATGGGGTCTGTCCCCAATTTTGGAGAAAGGTGAAGGGATGATAAAATTTCTCCATGAAGCTCATAATTCATCACTGGGATGCAGATGGAATAGCTTCTGCTGTAATTTATACAAAGGTTAAGGATGAAAAATTTCAATATTTTACCCCTGAAATAGGTAATTATTTCCTTGGCGAAAAAGATAGAAAAGCAATTCTTAGCTATCATCCTAAGGAGATAATTCTTCTGGACATGAGTCTTCCGGTTCAAGACCTCCAGTTTCTCAATTCAGTGGCGGAATTTTCGGTTATTGATCATCACCAGGGGAAAAAGGTAAAGGGCATTAAAGTTTTCAATCCTGCACTGGATGGGAAGGGAGAATATCCCTCCAATACACGGGTGTTAACCGAGCTTTTTTCCTTACAGCATTCTGAATTGGAATATGTAGGTCTTTTCGGGGACACTGGATTTAAATTGAAGGAGGACGACCCTCTTCTTATGGAGATGAAAGAATTTTTCGGGCAAAGCTTTAATAATTTTAGAAAAGCGGTGAAAATCATAGACCTGCAGTACAAAACAGGAGAAAGAGAACGAGTTTATTCTATATTGAAATTTCTTCTTAGGAATCCCGTGTTTTCTGTTTTAACATCAAAAGAATTTATAGAAGTAGAAACCTTAATAGAGGAAGAGAAGGAAAGAGAATTTAAGAGGTTAAAACAGTTCGACAGTATAAATTTTCTTTTCACTCCATCTAAGTTCAGAATAGTTTCTGACCTTTGTAGAAAGTTATATGCCGCTTTTCCGGATAAACTCAATATTGTAATAGGGCTTCAGGGCGAGGCATATAATTTTTATCTTCGCACAGGGCTTTTTGACCTTAGTCCACTGGTTAAGCTTGCAAAAGAGAGGGGATTTTTTGCAGGTGGGAAGAAAGAAGTTGTTGGAGCTGTTCTCGATAGAAATCAAGTATCCGAGTACTTTTCTTTGCTGGAAGATTTTATTGCCTCCCGCGGTTATTCTCTGAAGCAGATTGCGCCAATAATTCAAGGCTTTTGAAAACTTAATCCCTTAAATATATAATTAAGTTATAAGAAGTAGGGAGGTGAAGAATGCCTGAATATATTACTTTGTCAAGATTTATTATTGAAGAACAAAGGAAATACCCCGAGGCTACTGGAGAATTTTCGAGCCTTTTTAGTGATATTTCTACAGCCTCAAAAATCGTATACAGAGAGGTAAACAGGGCAGGAATAGCAGAAATTCTTGGGGCTACAGGCACAATAAATGTATTCGGTGAGGAAGTCCAGAAGCTGGATGAATTTGCCCTAAAAACTTTTGTAGGAGTATTAAGCAGGGGCGGGTATCTAGCGGGGATGGCTTCAGAAGAGACAGCATCTGTAATTAAGATGCCAGAGGATGTTCCCAAGGGAAAGTATCTTTTCGCATTTGACCCACTGGATGGTTCATCCAACATAGATGTGAATGTCAGTGTGGGAACAATATTCGGAATATGGAAGAAAAAGGATGGGGATGGTGATGCTACTGAAGAGGACTTTCTTCAGCCGGGCTCAGAGATGGTGGCAGCAGGTTACGTAATTTATGGATCATCTGCTATGCTCGTTTACTCAACAGGACAGGGTGTTCATGGGTTTACCCTTGATCCTTCGGTAGGGGAATTCATCCTTTCTCACCATGACATAAGAATCCCCGAAAAGGGAAAAATATACAGCGCTAACGAAGGTTATTTTAATAGGTGGAACGAGGCAATAAGAAAATTTGTTGAATATCTAAAAGAAGAAGATAAAACCACAGGGAGACCGTATTCTGCAAGATATATAGGTTCCTTAGTTTCCGATTTCCACAGGAATCTTCTCAAAGGAGGAATTTTCTTTTATCCAGCTGATGCCAAACATCCAAAAGGTAAGCTCCGTCTTCTTTATGAAGCCGCTCCCCTTGCGTTTATCGTGGAACAGGCCGGAGGGGCTGCCACAGATGGTAAAAGAAGAATATTGGATATAATTCCGGAGAATCTTCACCACAGAACTCCTCTTGTAATTGGAAGTAAAAAAGATGTGGAACTTTTCGGGGAATTTATAGAAAAATATGGAGGATAAGATGAAAATTTTTAATTCAGAAAGGGGGCCAAAACCAATAGGACCTTATTCTCAGGCAGTAATATCTGGAAACCTTATTTTCGTTTCAGGGCAGATACCAATTGACCCCGCAACAGGGAATATTTGTGGATTTTCCATAGAACAGCAGGCAGAAAGGGTTTTTGAAAACATAAAGGCAATTCTTGAGGATGCAGGTTCCGGGTTAAACAGGGTAGTTATGGTAACTGTTATGATGATAAATTTGAATGAGTATCAAAGGATGAATAATATTTATGCAAAATACTTTGGAGAAATTCCTCCAGCAAGGGTAGTTTTTCAAGCTGCAAGGCTACCCAAAGATGTAAAAATAGAGGTATCTGTAATAGCAGAACTTGGGGGAACAGAAGAAGCTTAATGCCCAGATTTATTGTAAAAGTCGCTTCAGAAGCAAGAGTTTGGCAGGAGGAATGCTGGGCAAAGGATGAGGAAGAAGTAAGAAAGCTCTACGAGAAAAAAGGATTCGCTGTCCTTCGCATAAGGAAAAAAAGAGGGGAGATAAGATTTTCAAGACCGAAAATTTCGTGGAAGGATAGAATCATTTTTACTCAGGAGTTTCTGGCTCTTACGAAAGCCGGGATGCCATTTATAAAGTCCCTGGAATTAATAATGAGAAAAGCCAGAAATCCGAGATTAATGGAGATTTTAGCAGCTGCAAAGGAAAGAATTTTAGATGGAGCTGATCTTTCCGTTGCATTTAAACCTTATTCAGAGGACCTCGGAGTGCTTTTTGTAACTTCACTTGCCGCAGGTGAGAGAAGCGGAAAGATAGAATATACACTTCAGAAATATCTTGATTATGCTATATTTATGGATAGCATATCTTCTCGTGTAAAATCAGCCCTTATTTACCCTGCAGTGGTTATAAGCGTTTCTCTTTTTCTTGTTTTCCTTCTTACAACTTTTGTTATTCCGAGGTTTGCTAATTTTTATCAGGGAGCAAATCTCTCCCTTCCATGGATTACCACCATAATTCTTTCCATCTCGGCTTTTATGAAGAAGTACTGGATATATATTTTGATTTTACTGTTTCTGCTCTATCTGGGGTATAAAAATGCGAGCAAGCTTAAAGGTCTATATTTTGCACTTGAGAAATTCAAACTTTCTCTCCCTGTTCTGGGGGAGGGAATAATTCTTATATCCGCATCTATTTATTTCAGAACTCTCTCCTTTCTATTGGGAGGGGGAATTCCCATAGCGAATTCCACCATGGTCGCCGCCTCTGCGTCTCCCAACGGTTACATCAGGGAAAGGCTTTCCATTGTTTCTAAAAAAATAAAAGAAGGGGAAAATCTGACGGATACACTGGAATCGCTGGGCTTATTTCCTGATATGGGGGTAGAAATGGTAAGGGTAGGAGAAAACTCCGGGCAACTGGAAAGTCTTCTTATTCAGGCAGCAGATTTTATTGAAAGGGAATTCGAGTTTAAAATAAAAAGGTGGCTCTCGATTCTTGAGCCACTTACAATTTTATTGCTTGGCATTATAGTGGGTATTATGCTTTTGTCTGTATATCTTCCTATTTTCCAGCTTGCAAGGGGGATAAGGTGAAAATAAACGCTGACCTGGCAAGAACTTTTCCACCGGAAATGATTTATAGGATAAAATTCTTCCCAGTTGAGTGGAAAAATGGAAGACTTGAAGTAGCGATGGTTGATCCGGAGAATCCTTTATTCCGGGAAGAAATAGAAACATTTATAGGTGCAAAGATTCTTCCTTTGAAAATTTCAGAGGAAGAATTTGATGAAGAGATAAGAAGAATTGACCTTGTTAAGGGGGTCCTTGAGGAGGCTTCTGAGGAATTTGCAGGAGATGAACTTATGGAGGTTGGTGAGGAGGAAGTTTCGGTTGAGACCCTCACTCTTCAGGAGTCATCTATAGTAAAACTTGTTAATTCTATTGTTTTCAGCGCCGTGCATAGGGGAGCATCGGACATACATATAGAAGCTACAGATAAAAATGTAAAGGTCAAATACAGGATAGATGGGGTCTTATATCCAGCCATGGAACCTATTCATAAGAAATTCCACTCAGGTATAATTTCCAGAATAAAGGTTATGGCTGACCTTGACATTGCGGAAAAGAGAATTCCTCAGGATGGCAGGTTTCAACTGAGAATAAAAGGGAAAAAGATAGATTTCAGGGTTTCAATCCTTCCGGGAAGTCATGGGGAAGAATGTGTTATAAGGATCCTTGATAAGGAACATCTTGCTGCTTCATTTAAGGAGTTAACTCTGGACAAGTTGGGTTTTGATGAGGATATAGTAAAGAAAATCAGGAAACATATAAGATTACCATACGGAATGTTTTTGGTAACCGGACCTACGGGTTCGGGGAAAACCACGACACTTTATGCTGCCCTCAATGAGATAGTAACTGAGGAGGAAAAGATAATCACCATTGAAGATCCCGTTGAATACACGGTTCCTGGGGTATTGCAGATTCCTGTGAATGAGAAAAAAGGCCTTACTTTTGCAAGAGGGCTCCGTTCAATTTTAAGACACGACCCTGACAGGATAATGGTGGGAGAAATAAGGGACCCTGAAACAGCAGAAATAGCAGTGCAGGCCGCTCTTACAGGACATCTTGTGATGACAACGGTTCATGCCAACAACGTATTTGATGTTATAAGCAGATTCGTCCATATGGGAATAGACCTTCACAGTCTTGTATCAGCGCTCAATGCAGTTCTTGCCCAGAGACTTGTTCGAAAGCTCTGCGAAAATTGTAAGGTGGAAACAAAATACTCACCTGAAGTCCTTGAAGATAATGGTCTTGACCCGAAGGTCTATTCGAAGCATACATTTTATAAGCCAGGTGGCTGCGAATTCTGCAATCATACCGGATATAGAGGAAGGATGGCAATCGGGGAGTTTCTGGAGCTTTCAGATAGCATAAAGGAGATGATTGTTGATAGAAAACCAGCAAGGCTTATTAAAAATGAAGCGAGAAAGCAGGGCATGAAATTTATCAGGGAAAAGGGAATGAAAAGAGTTCTGGAGGGAATTACCTCCCTTGAGGAGCTTAATAAAGTCAGTTTTGCAAGTCTGGAGAAATAATGGTTAAAAGTTTTTTTAAAAGAAAAACAACTGTCATAATTCCGTGTCAAGACAGGGTGGTTGCTGCAACAAGAAGAGGAAGAAATATATTAAGAAAGGAAATTCCATTAGCTCCTGATACAATTAAGCCTGAACCCTTTTCTCGGAATATTCTGTCTCCGGCATATGATGAGGCTATTAAAACTCTAAAAAATAATGGCATGTCCGAGGGTAGAATAACATTGGTATTGCCTGATGGAGCTTACTTTCTTACTTTTTTGGAACTTGCGGACTTACCTGCAGACCCTATTGAAAGGAAACAGATGGTTCTTTTTTATATGAAAAAAAGGTTCCAGAGCAAGGGGGAGATACTTGTAGCAGAGCAACCTTTATCAGAGGGTAAAATCTTGGTTGCGGTTGCTTCCAGAGAGAATATTGATTCCTACTTAAAACCTTTCAGAAACTTGAGATTGAAAGTTTCATCTGTAAAACCAGCGGTAGTTTCAGCCCTTAACTTTTTCCTTTCAAAATATGGGTATGACTTTTTCATCTTTGTTATTTTCTTTGAAAAAAGAATAGTTTTTCTGGGGATTAAAGATGGATATCCGGTCATTTATAGGGCATTAAGAGAACCACATACAAGATATGAGTTTGAAGAGGAACTTTCTCTGGTAACAAAATTTCTGGGAGGAGAGCCTCAAACTTATGGTTGCGGTGTAGCTCCGTATGATTTTAAGGGAGAAATAATTGATGAAGATTGCATTGAGCTCATAATAAATGGAGAACTATTGTGAGAAGAATTGAACTGGATTTTTTAGAGAAGCATAGGTTTTCGCTCAAAAAATACCGGGATAGAATTTTTTATTTTGCTCTTTTATTTTTCCTGTTCTTTTTCATTGTGGGTTCATTGTTTTTTTACACAAAGGCAAAATCTCAGGAAAGGAAGTTGTCCGGGCTTAGTGTTGAAGTGTCCCAGCTTGAGGTTAAAGTAAAAAAACAGGAAAAGGGATTAAAATTAATGAAAGCAAAAATAGTGCCTGAAATAGAATTTCTTAATTCTGGTCTGGAGAGGAAGGCGTTTAATTATACAGAAGCTTTTTATCTGCTGGAAAAAGCCCTCCCATCAAAAAGCTATATTACCAGAATAACGATTTCTTCAAGGGGTAAAGTAGTTTCAACAGGGGTCTTCTCCAGCTCTTCAGCAATAAAGAAGTTCGTTGAAGAACTTTCTCAGGGAGGAAAATATCAGGTATATCTTACAAGAGAAGAGATGAAGGGCGGAAGAAGAGTTGCCAATATAGCATGGGATCTTAAGGGGGGAAAATGAAGAAGAAATTAACCATTCTGCTCATTATAGATGTTCTTCTTCTTGTTGTTTTGTTTCTCCCGGCAATCACCAAACACAGAAGGGTTTCTTCAAGTATGAGGAAGCTGCTTGAGAAAAAAGCATTATTAGAACCCCGACTCAAAAATATGAAGAAGGAAGAAGCAATACTTGAAGTAGAATCGAAAAAGCTTCAGCGTTTTACAGCAACAAACCTTTTTCATGGAGATCAGGGATTTGTAGAAGTAAGAAGCATATTGAATCAGGCATTGTCCAGGTCGGGAATTTCCTTTACAGGTTTAAATTTTTCAAGACCTTCATCCTCTGTAGGAAGAATTTACATAATACAGATTTCCATACCAAAAGTGATAACCACATATCAGAAACTGAGAAAATTTATTTTTTATATTGAAAACTCAGAAAAACTGCTTATTATCAAAAATGTATCAATTCAAAGGGAAAAAGGAGGCAAAATTTCTGCAACCATGAATCTGGAGGCTTATTTCAATGAAACTTAAAGCATTTATCCTGCCGCTTATTTTAATGGCAGTTCAGTTAAAGGTTGATCTTGTTCAAAGCAAAAGATATATAAAACCGGTTCGAGATATTTTTTATGTGGCTTCCCAGAGGTCCAGCAGAAATATTCCGAGACCTTCATCTATTGTTACTTCACCTGCTGTTGAAAAGACAGACGTAATTGAATATTACGGAAATGCTAAGGGCCAGAGAGGTGTGGTTGCGGTTATAAGCCTCAACGGGGAAGTTTACACAGTGAGGGAGGGAGAAATATTCAGTAAAAGGTACAGGGTTCAGCGCATTTTTCCAGACAGGGTTATTCTCAGGGATATGAATACAAATAAGGATATAACTGTAAAATTGAAGGAGGGATGATGAAAAAAGTCCTTGTTTTAATCGGGATAATTTTTATTTTTTCGGCTTGTGCAACGATATCCCCTTATGCGAGGCAGGGTGAGATATATTTAATGAATGGGAAGTTTGAACAGGCTGTTGAATCATACAAAAGGGCTTTACAGTCTGACCCAACAAACCCTGAATATAAAGCAGGCCTTTACAGAGCAAAACTGGCAGCTGCAATTCATTACTGGATGAAAGGAGAAGAGGCCCTCGGAAAGGGAGATAAAAACACGGCTCTTAAATTTTACCGTAAATCCCTTTCCTATCAGCCCAGCAATGAAGCGGTCATAAGAAGGATCGAACAGCTCAGCGGGAGGAAGGTTGCTGAAAGAAGGGTGCCTGCTTATCGTGGTCCTAAAGCTAAGGTCTCGTTGAATTTCACCAGGACGAAACTCAAAACAATTTTTAAAGCTCTCGGTAAGTATGCTGGAGTTAATTTTATTTTTGATGAATCATTCCGTGATATAAATTACTCAATTTCAATGGAAAATGTTGACTTTGAAGATGCTCTTAGACTTTTGTGTGCCTCAACCCAAAACTTTTATTACAAAATAGACGATAAAAATTATCTCATCATTCCTGATACCCCCAAGAAAAGAGAACAATACATAGCCAAAAAGGTGAAAATCTTTTACCTGAGATATTCCAATGTGAAGACCATGAGACTTGCTCTGGGAATGATCCTTGTGGGAAGAACCAGAACAATGCAGATATCCTATGATGAATTTTTAAATGCGGTAATAGTTAAGGGAACGGATGAGCAAATTGAATATGTTGAAAAACTTATTAACCGACTTGATAGGCCAAAGGGAGAAGTCATTATTCAAGCAGAAATTCTTGAGGTTAACAGGAGTAAACTTGCTCAGATGGGGCTTGACCTGAGTAATTACTCTGTTGGAGGAGCTGTCTCTGTAAGCGGGGGAAGTACTTCCGAAGGCGAAGGTGGGTCATCTTCTGCGAATATAACCCTCAATACTCTAAGGAATCTAACTGCCAATGATATAGCCATTGTTCTTCCCTCTGCGTATATACAGTTTCTTGAGAGTAGCACAGAGTCCAGAGTCATGGCAAAGCCTCTTCTCAGAGGTCTTGATGGGGAGAAGGTTAGCCTGAAAATCGGAAACAGAGTTCCAATCCCCCAGACCACTTTTTCTCCCATTGCTGCCGGAGGTCTTAGTATCCAGCCTGTTACTTCATTTCAGTACCAGGATGTCGGAATTATTATGGAAATGGAACCCAGAATTAACAGCAAGGATGAGGTAACCCTTAATCTCAAAATAGAAGTGTCTTCCATAGCAGGAGAAGGTTATAATAAACTCCCGATTCTTGGAAATCGTCAGGTTGAAATGGCTGTCAGGGTAAAGGGAGGAGAAACGGTTGTTATTGCAGGACTTCTGAGAAACGAGGAGTCGCAAACCACAAAATCTCCTCCATTTTTCAGCCAGATTCCAGGTTTGGGATGGCTTTTTTCTAATTTTAGCAGGAAGAAAGAACAGAGTGATGTGATTATTGCCCTGACGCCATATATCATAAATTACACAGAGCCAACGGTGGAGGAACAAAAGCCCATATTTTCTGCAGAAGGCAAAGGCTTAAAATTGAAAACTGAACAACCCCAGGAAACTCCTGAAAGTGAGGTAGGAGGCGTAAAAAGAGCAGTTAGACCTTCACGCGGCTCAAGAATAAATATCTTCCCGAAACGAATTTTCACGAAAAAGGGTTCATATTTTTCAGTTGCCCTGTCTTATAATGGAACAGAGGTAGTCTCAGGAGAAATTGTTCTGGAGTTTTCCCCGGGTCTTGAAGTAAAGGATGTGATACCGGGTGGATTTCTTGGATCAGAATCCTTTATGAAAACAGTAAACGGCAATAGATTGCTTTTAGCATTCACTTTAAAGGGAGGAAAAACCTTCAGTTCAGGAGAGATTGCAACAATCAAGTTTCAGGTAAGGGGAGAAGAATCCGCAGGTATTAGCGTAGTCTCTGCTTCCATGAGAGATGTTTCTCAGCAGGAGATTATTGTTAATCTACCTCAACCGGTAACTGTGAACATATCTAAATGAAAGAAATAAAGGGGATTGTAGAGAAAAATATTGAGATAGCACCACAGTATTACCTTTTGGAAATAAAAGGGGATTTTCCCCCCTCAGTTCCGGGACAGTTCGCAATGCTAAGTCCTTCTTCTTCCTTTGACCCTTTTCTCAGAAGACCTTTCGGGATAGCAGACCAGGGAGAAGGATGGGCGAAATTTATTTACAAAGTCGTGGGAAGAGGCACTACCATCCTTTCCACCTTGAAACCCGGTGATAACGTTTCTTTAATTTCTCCGCTGGGGAAGGGTTTTGACCCGATAAAGGAAAATTCTCTGCTTATAGCAGGGGGTACGGGAATTGCTCCAATACTTTACCTTGCGAAAAAGCTGTCAAAATTTGTTTTACTTTATGGGGCAAAAACAGAGAAGGAAATCCTGAAAAAGCAGGTTGAAGAATTTATGATAGGTAAAGGAGAGGTTATATTTGTTACAGAGGACGGAAGTCTCGGTAAAAAAGGTCTTTTGACCCAACATATTCCATCAGGAGAATTTGAAATGGCTTATGTAGCAGGTCCCTATCAGATGATGAAGAAATTTTCCCGGCTTTACAAAGGCAAGGCTCTCTTTTCAATGGAAACAAGAATGGGTTGTGGCTTTGGTGTGTGTTATAGTTGTGTGGTAAAAGTAAGGAAAAATGGAAAGGAGAAATACGTTCGTTCATGCGTGGAAGGACCTGTTTTTAAAGGGGAGGAAATAATATGGATATGACGGTGAATGTGGCAGGTCTTTCCCTTAAAAATCCAGTGATTCTGGCATCAGGGACTGCTGGTTACGGTGTGGAGCTTTCTCCTTTCATAGACCTTAACATGCTGGGGGGGATTGTAGTTAAAGGCCTATATCCCTATCCCCGCGAGGGAAATCCTCCTCCAAGAATATGGGAGACACCATGTGGATTGTTGAATTCAATAGGCCTTCAGGGGATAGGGATGGAAAGGTTCGCAGAGGAGTGCCTTCCTGTTTTAGAGAAATACGATACAGCGATTTTTATAAATGCCTGCGGGGAGGAGGATGATGATTACATAAAGGTAACAGAATTTTTCTCGGAGTTCGAAGAAATAGCGGGGATAGAACTGAACCTTTCTTGTCCCAATGTCAGGGAAGGAGGGAATTGCCCTGCCCTTTGGCCGAAGTGGAGCTATAGTATAGTAAAAGAAGCCAGGAGAGCAACTCACAAACCACTTATTGCAAAACTTTCCCCCAACACTTCTTCTATTGTTGAGGTGGCTTCCGCTTGCAAGGAAGCAGGAGCGGACGCTGTTTCCCTTGTTAATACTTATCTGGGAATGGCTGTTGACTTTCGCACCCGCCGTTCAAGACTTTCCACTCTATTTGGCGGAGTTTCAGGCCCTGCCATAAAACCCCTTGCTTTGAGGGCAGTTTACATGGTGGCCTCATCTGTAGAAATAGATGTGATAGGAATAGGGGGGATAACGAAAGGAGAGGACCTTTTGGAATTCCTTCTGGTGGGGGCCAAAGCTATTCAGGTTGGTTCTGCAACCCTGCGAGAACCAGCAGCTGCCCTTCGAATTCTTGAAGAAGCTGTTAGTTTATTAGAGCAGGAAGGATATAATAGTTTTAAAGAAATAACAGGGAGGTTTGAAATTGTATAGAAGAGTAATAATCGCACTTGATGTGGACAGCCTTGATGAGGCGAAAAGGTACATTTTCCCGGAAGCTTTAATATACAAAGTAGGATGGAGGCTTTTTGCTAACGAGGGGTTTAAGATTTTTGATTTTATGGACAGAGCAGGGAAAAAAGTTTTCCTTGATCTCAAGCTGGGAGATATTCCTTCAACGGTTGAAGCTGCTCTTAGAAGGATTTTGAGATTTAAACCCTATATGACTACCCTTCATGCCATTTCAGGAATAGAAACAATAAAAAGAGCAAAGCAGATAAGGGATGAGATAAGCATGGATACAATATTGCTCGGGGTAACTCTTCTTACAAGTCTCTCCGATTCAGAAGTTAGAGAAATGGGTTTTTCAGGGGGAATAAAAGATACCGTGAAAAGACTCGCAACTCTTCTTGAAAAGGCTGGAGCAGATGGCCTTGTCTGTTCTACAAAGGAGCTTCTTTTTTTACATGATGTAAAGCTTCTAAAAGTTGTCCCTGGAATAAGACTTACATCGCCTGCAGACGACCAGAAAAGAGTTGCAACTCCTTATGAGGCTTTTCAGAGTGGTGCAGATTTTATAGTGGTAGGAAGGGAAATTTTGATGGCAGAAGATCCAAGGAGAAAATTTTTTGAAATACTAAAAGATGCTGGGTTCCTTGACTTTGCCGGGTAGATAACTATGAGAAAGTTCCTGCTCTTTATTAAGGCGATGCGTCCGCATCAGTGGATGAAAAATATATTTGTATTTGCTCCTGCTGTTTTTTCAAAGGAAATTTTTTATCCAACTGTTTTTAAAGAGGGCGTTCTTACTTTTTTTCTTTTTTCCCTCCTTTCTTCATCGGTTTATATCATCAACGATTATTTTGACCGTGAAGCTGACCGGCAACACCCGGTAAAGAAAAAAAGGCCGATTGCTTCCGGAGAGCTCCCTGCTGTTCCAGCTTTATTGTTTGCAGTAATTCTTGGCGTAGCGGTTCTTTTGTTTGCTCTTTTGTGGAGAAAGGGAGTTTTTATTATATTGCTGACCTATTTTGTTCTTAACTTTCTTTATTCTTGTTACCTCAAAAAAGTTCCGATACTGGATGTGTTCTTCGTTGCATTAGGATTTGACTTAAGGGAAGCGGCTGGCGGTTTTGCTTCAGATATCTACCTTTCTCCCTGGATGCTTACAGTTACCTTTCTACTTGCTCTGTTTCTGGCCACTGTAAAGAGACGCCAGGAGCTGTTCAAATTAAAGGAAGGAGCTTTCTCTCACCGGGAGATTTTGAGGGAATATAATCTCCCTTTTATTGACCATTTAATTTCTATAATTGCGGCATCAACTGTCATTTCATACATGCTTTATACTCTTTCCCCGGAGATAAAAAGCAGATTCAGTCCTAACCTTTACCTTACAGGCCCATTTGTGCTTTATGGTTTATTGAGATACCTGTATCTGGCTCATATGAAAGGATTGGGAGATGACCCGATGGAAATTATATTGTACGATACTCCATTCCAGATAAATCTTTTTATGTGGGGTCTCGCGGTTCTGGTTATAATATATTTTGGATGGTAAAGAACATTTTTTCACTAATTCATTCAAATTCTCCAGAGGACCAGATTGAAGCTATATCCTCTCCGGAATTTAGAGCAGAGCATGCTCTTGTGCTTTTGAGAAAAAGAAATCTTGCTCCCGGAGTAATAGAAGAGATTTCTTCAAAAAGAGAGGTTGTGGACAAAGGAAGGGTTAAACTGATGATGGTCATTCATCCCAGAACTCCCATCCATCTTGCAATGGATTTTGTCGGGTCCCTCCTGCCAATGGAACTGCTGGAGGTGTTAAAAAGCCCTACTGCAAAGCCTCCAGTAAAAAAGAAGGCAGAACTTATTATTCTGGAGAATATGGAAAAATATCCTCTGGGGTTAAGAATTGCTCTTGCAAGATTGGCTCCTGCACGAGCTCACAGGATTTTCATACGGGAAAAGAGTGAAGAGGTGTTGAAGGCTTTTATGAGGAACCCGTATCTTAAAGAGGAGACAGTTCTTTATCTTCTTGAGAGAAAAGACCTTCCCCCTGGTTTTCTTAGTTTTATTTATAAAAATACTAAATGGGGTCTGTCCCCAAGGGTTAAGTTGAAAATAGTTTTATCACCCTCTTCTCCTGTTCCTCTCGCACTTAGAATAATAAACGAATTAGGAGTAAATGAACTTAGAGAAATAAAGAAAGATCCTGCCCAGCCTGAAATTATCCTGAGGAGGGTCAATCTTCTTTTAGGTAAGGAGGTTTAAATGGAAAAATTCAGCTTTGAAGAGGGCCTTAAAAGATTGGAGGAAATAGTGGAGAAACTCGAGGCAGGAAATGTCCCTCTGGAAGATGCTATTTCACTGTATGAGGAAGGAATGAAACTTGCAAAGGCTCTCAAAGAGAAACTGGACGAAATAGAAATGAAGGTTGAGAAACTGATGGAAACAGAAAAAGGCTTCAGAACCGAAGAATTTCGCCACAGGACAGAGGAAGATGAAGATTGAAGAAGAAATTTCATTATTCTTAAAGGATTTCGAGGATTATCTGAAACAGGAAATTAATGACAGATACTTACTTTATCCTCTTTTGCCATCAGGGAAAAGGATAAGGCCTATTCTTGTTTATGCAGGAGCTTATCCCGGTAAAGATAATAGAGTTTTAAACCTTGCTCTTGCAGTGGAGCTGTTACACACTTCTTCTTTAGTACACGATGATCTGCCTTTTGTTGATAATTCCCCTACAAGAAGGGGAAAACCGTCAACCCATGTTAAATTTACCCCCGGGATAGCGGTTATGATAGGAGATGCCCTTATGGCAGAATCATTCAGGTGTGCAGCGAAAGAGGGCACAGTTGCAGTGAAAATTCTTTCTGAAGCAGCTGGTATCAATGGCATTGCAGGGGGACAAATTCTTGATTTAAAGGGAGCAGAAACACTTGAAGATATAATCAATTTGCATTTTAAGAAAACAGTTAAGCTTATAGAGGCATCTTTCTTGCTCGGACTTATTTCCGCCGAAAGAACCGATCTTATCGGTACAGGAAAAGAGGTTGCAAGGGAAATAGGGCACATGTTTCAGGTTGTGGACGACATTATAGATGAGAAGAGTTGCGGACAGGAGCCCAATATAACAAAAATAGTTGGGAGAGAAAAAGCTTTACAAATTGCTGAAATACATTATAATAAAGCGGTAGAGCTTTCAGAAGAATTTGAAGGGAGGGAAATACTAAGGTGGCTGGCAAAGGAAACGATAAAGAAAGCATACTTTTCCGCATAAATTCTCCAGATGACCTTAAGAAGCTGAGCTGGGAAGAATTAAATTCCCTGGCAGTGGAAGTAAGAAGAAAAATAATAGAGGTTGTATCAAAAACAGGCGGACATCTTGCTTCAAATCTTGGGACAGTTGAACTTACCCTTGCTCTTCATTTGAGTTTCAATATACCAGAGGATAAAGTTATATGGGATGTAGGACACCAGACTTATACCCACAAGCTAATTACTGGTAGGCGAGATAGATTTCACACTATAAGACAATATGGAGGAATAAGCGGTTTTACTACTCCAGAGGAAAGTCCTTACGATATATATGGAGCGGGACATGCGTCCACTGCTCTTTCAGCAGCTCTTGGCATGGCAGTAGCGAGGGATCTGAAAGGAGAAAATTTCCATGTGGTTGCAGTAGTTGGTGATGGGTCCCTTACTGGTGGGGTAGCGTTAGAGGCACTTAATAACATTGGTTATCTTAAGAAAAGACTTATCATAGTTCTCAACGATAACAAAATGAGTATTTCTCCCAATGTGGGAGCTATTCCAGGATACCTTAATTATATAATTTCAGGACAGTTTTACCTGAAATTTAAGGAAATAGTTGCTGGAATCTTGGATCACCTACCTGGCGGCAAGAAAATGCTGGAAGTAGGCCGGGATATTGAAAGTATGCTAAAGAAAATTTTTGTTCCCGGGCTTTTATTTGAACAGCTCGGTATAAAATACATAGGGCCTATAAGCGGACATTCTATAAAGTTTCTTGTGAAGAGCTTTGAGGATGCAAAGAAATATGACTATCCGGTTTTACTCCATGTGGTTACGAAGAAAGGGAAGGGATATAGACCTGCTGAGAAAGCGGCCAATCTTTTCCATTCAGCTCCGAAATTTGACATTCAAACGGGGAAATTTATAAAGAAACCTCTTTCTTCCTATTCTCAGGTTTTTGCTCATTCACTAATAGAGATTGGAGAGAAAGATGAGAGGATTGTTGCAATAACTGCAGCAATGCCAGAGGGAACGGGTCTTATAGAATTTGCGAAAAGATTTCCCGAGAGGTTTTTCGATGTTGGTATAGCAGAACAGCATGCGGTGCTTTTCGCTGCCGGCCTCGCCTCTCAGGGGATTCTTCCTGTTGTAGCAATTTATTCCACTTTTCTTCAAAGAGCTTTTGATATGCTTTATCATGACCTCGCCATAATGAAACTTCCTGTAACTATAGGAATAGATAGGGCTGGTCTTGTGGGAGGAGATGGTCCAACCCATCAGGGTATTTTTGATATAGCCTACCTGAGAATTTTTCCGAATTTCATTATAATGGCACCAAAAGACGAAAACGAGCTTCGCCACATGCTTTATACTTCCATTTACCACCCCGGACCCTCCACTCTGAGATACCCCAGAGATTATGTGGTTGGTGTAGACCTTGAGCCTATAAAGAAGCTTGAAATAGGAAAGAGTGAGTTGCTACAGGAAGGGGAGGATATTGTTATTTTCGCTGTTGGAACTATGGTTTATCCCGCCCTTAAAGCTGCAGATATTCTGAAGAAAGAAGGGGTAAAGGCAACAATTGTAAATGCGAGATTCATTAAACCCCTTGATGAAGACCTTATAGTTTCGCTTGCTGAGAAACATCCTGCAGTTATAACTATAGAAGAAGGAGTAATCGATGGAGGCTTTGGTTCAGCAGTGAGGGAGCTTCTTGACTCTAAAGGCATTTATCCCTCTTTTAAGAGGATAGGTATTCCTTCTACGCTGGTGCCACATGGTGCAAGGAGTATTCTGCTTGAAAAATACGGCCTTACCCCAGAAGGAATCTCAAAAACTATTCTTGATTTTATTAAACATGGGGAAAAAGCGAGCTGATATCCTTCTTGTGGAGAAGGGCCTTGTGCCTTCAAGAGAGAAAGCTAAATCACTTATAAATGCCGGCAAGGTGTTCTTACCTCATGGAAGGGTGGAAAAACCATCCCAGCTTCTCGAAGAAGATCAGGAATTAATTATCAAGGAGGGGATAAAATATGTCAGCAGAGGAGGGCTAAAGCTTGAAAAAGCCTTACAGGATTTTGGCATAAATCCTTCAGGAAAAATTTGTCTTGACATAGGTGCTTCCACCGGTGGGTTTACCGATTGTCTTCTTCTGCATGGAGCAGTTAAAGTTTATGCAGTTGATGTGGATCCAAGACAGCTACATTACAAGCTAACAAAAAGAGAGGATGTGGTCCCAATAAAACTTAATGCAAGATATATAAAAAAAGAACACCTCCCTGAGCTTCCCGACCTTGTAGTAATAGATGTATCTTTCATTTCCGCCCTTAAAATACTGGAACCACTTTCGTTGTTTCTACCTTCTGAAACTCCTGTTCTTGTGCTTGTTAAGCCTCAGTTTGAGGCTGGAAGGGATAAGGTGGGTAAAGGAGGGGTTATAAGGGATAAGCGTGTTATAATTGAAGTCGTAGAGGATTTTTGTAAAAAAGCCCAAGATTTGGGGTATTATCCCCATAGTTTTTCTTTGCCTATTAAGGGGAAGGAAGGGAACCAGGAAGTTTTTGTCCTTTTCAGGAGATTCTCTTCCTCTCTTGATTTAGAAAAGACCCTGGAGGTGCTCCTTTGAAGGCAGGAATAGTAGCAAAGCAACATGCGGAGGGGATAGAGGTATATATAAAAAGGACAGTTGAGGCTTTAAAAGTAAACGGCGTAGAAATAGCAGTAGAGGAGGGAATAAACGATATAGTGAAGGTGAGCGATGAAGTATTCAGGCGAAGGGAACTTCCTTTTAAGGTAGATTTTCTTATTGTTTTAGGTGGCGATGGTACGCTTCTTTCTGTGGCAGATGTAGCAGCAGAAGCTGGTATTCCGTTGATTGGTGTCAATCTTGGTTTTCTCGGATTCCTGACAGAAGTAAAAAAAGACGAACTTGAAGAAGCTCTGGAAGAATTTCTGGAGGGAAAATCAATATCTGATGAGAGAGAGCTTCTAGAGGTTAGATTCCGTTCAAAGAAGAGCCTGGTTTTGAATGATGCAGTGATAAACAAAAGCGCTCTTGCGAGAATAATAACCTTGAGGATATGTATTGATGGACATGAAATCTCAAGATTAAGGGCAGATGGGATAATAGTTTCTACCCCCACAGGTTCTACCGGATATTCCCTCGCAGCGGGTGGACCAGTAGTTAATCCTTCTGTGTCTGCGATTTTGCTTACCCCCATTTGTCCACATGCTCTTACTCAACGGCCCATAGTTGTTCCTTCAGAATCTAAGGTCTCCCTTAAATTGCTTTCAGGGGAAGAAGTTTATCTTACTCTTGATGGCCAGAGAGGAGAAGAAATGATGGAAAGAGAACATGTGGAAATAAGAAAAGCGGATGTAAGACTTAAGCTTGTACGTCCTTCCGGAAGAAGTTATTACCAGATGCTAAAGGAAAAACTCAACTGGGGGAGTTAGTCAAGGATAAGCTCTAAAGTTTATATTTCAAGTGCATTATAAAAATGGCTGTTTGAAGAATAAATATTTATTTTTCGTGTAGTTATGGGGTCTGTCCCCATTCCTGGATAATCTACTCTTGACAATTTAGCACTTTTTTAGGAAAATAATTGAAGGCCGGGATAGCTCAGACGGTAGAGCAGGGGACTGAAAATCCCCGTGTCGGCGGTTCGATTCCGTCTCCCGGCATTTTTTTATGCTTTTTAAAATGAGGAAGCATCTGAAAAGTGAGATAAAAAATATTTTTTTCATCCTTTCAGGTTCTATAGTTTTGGGACTGGCCTATTCACTTTTTCTTATACCCCATCATATTGTGCCAGGCGGGGTTTCCGGGATTGCCATAATTCTCAATTATTTTTTTAAATTCCCCGTAGGTCTTACCTCTATTCTTCTCAATATACCCATTCTCTACCTTGGAGTAAAGGTCCTTGGTGGTAAATACGGGATAAGAACGATAGGAGGAATGTTGATTCTCAATTTTGCCATAGATTTCATGCACGAAATTCTTAAACTTCCAAGTGCCACGGAAAATTCTCTTCTTGCTTCTATATATGGGGGAATTCTTCTGGGTCTTGGTCTGGGTCTTGTTTTTAAAGGAAGAGCCTCCACAGGTGGGACCGATGTTATAGGTATGGTTATAAATAAATGGACAGGAATAAGTGTCGGAGTGGGCATTTTTATAGTGGACTTCTTCATAATTTCAACTTCAGGGTTTGCCTATCATTCACTTGAAGCGCCACTTATCGGGTATTTAACTCTGTTTCTTTCCTCGAAAGTAATAGATTTTGTGCTGGAAGGTTGGACATATGCCAAGCTGGCTCTTATAATAACGGAAAAAGAAAATAGTGTGAAAGATTTTATTCTTAAAGAGATGGGAAGGGGCGGAACGTTTCTTCATGGAGAAACATTTTATTTAGGAAAACCCAGGAAGGTAATTATGACTGTAATCTCAAGGAAAGAATTTCCAATCCTCAGACAGGAAATAAAGAATATAGACCCTGGCTCTTTTGTGATAATTACCGATGTATACGAAGTTGTAGGAAAGGGCTTCAGGACCCGAAGCCTTTAGTGAATATCTCCACAAGATCTTCTTCTATAGTTTTCTTTGGATGTTCTATTATCCTTCCTATTTCCTTCCCGTCTTTGTAGACTATAAAAGTAGGCACTCTTTCTATTTTATATTTATCCCTTATAGGATGTTTCCTTGTTCTTGGTATAGGAATCAGCTTGTACTTAATATTGGAATTTTCTGATTTCCACATTACCTTCAGGAACTCAGGAACATGCTTTTGGGAATCCTTACACCAATATCCGAACACAACCACTATTCTGTAATTTCCTTTAATCTCGGAGATTTTTTTTACCGCCTCTGCTTTGGGGTTATAGCTTGGAACTAATAATGACATTGAAAATAAAAGGGAAAGTAGAAACTTCACGTTTCCCTCTATAAATGTTTTATTCGGCTGGAATGGGAACGAGAGCTACCGCCTCTGCTCCTGCACTTTTAGCTTTGTCAATTATATCCACCACGGTCTGGTATTTGACCTTTGGGCCAACTCTCAAGAAAATTCTTCTATCCACCCTTGTAGAGAGTCTCATTCTTAGAGTTTCTAGAAGCTCGCTGTAAGTAAGGGGTTGATTGTTAAGGGTTATATCAAGCCCTCCTGGCTTGGAAGGATCATTTTTCACCACTAGCATAGGGATAGTTGATTTTACAGGATTCTGTTCCGCTTCCTTCTGGCTCTGAACCTCAGGAAGTTTGACATCCATTCCCTGCTGGGCAGTTGGGGTAAGAACCATAAATATAATTAAAAGGACCAGCAGAACATCACAGAAGGGGACCACATTGGGGTCCGATTTAATGCTTCCTGAACCTATTGAAACACCCATTTATCTTCCTCCTTCATTTTGTTCACTTAATTTTAACCTTTAAAAATTACCGTGTCAATCCAATGCGACTAAAAATTATGGATTACTTATTTTGACAGAGGAAAAGTAGAATATTAAAATTGTATTGGATTTAATACCAAAGGAGGAAACATGGATTATACAGCATATTTTTCCAAGAATGCTTTAAGAATGAAAAGGTCAGAAATAAGGGAATTATTAAAGCTAGTAAATCAACCAGATATGATTTCATTCGCAGGAGGACTTCCCGCACCCGAAGTTTTTCCTGTTGAGGAACTCAAGGAAATTATGCAGGTAGTCATGGACAGAGAAGGGAGAAAAGCTCTTCAGTATGGCCCCACTGAGGGAGATCCCAGACTGAAGGAAGAGCTTATAAAACTTATGGCAAAAGAGGGAATTTCTGCAACTCCTGACAATATCCTGATTATAACAGCATCCCAGCAGGGCCTTGACCTTCTTGGCAAAGTTTTTATCGACAGGAAGGATACTGTGATAATGGAATCTCCCACCTATGTTGGAGCCATACAGGCTTTTAACTCCTATAGTGCTCATATGGAGACCGTCGAATGTGATGATGAAGGAATGATACCAGAGGCACTCAATGACAAGCTAAAATTCCTATTTGAAAAGGGAGTAAAACCAAAGTTTATCTATGCTATCCCTGACTTTCAGAATCCTTCTGGAGTAACCCTCCCTGCTAAGAGAAGAGAGGAAATTCTGGAGATTGCAGAGAAGTACAGAATGATAGTAGTAGAAGATACGCCTTATAGGCAATTAAGATTTGAGGGTAAGCCAGAGCCGGCACTAAAATCTCTTGACAAGAATGGCAGGGTTATTTCCCTGTTTACTTTCTCCAAAATTTTCTTGCCTGGCTTCAGATTGGGATGGATAGTAGCACCTGTGAAGATAATTGAAAAACTTGTGATGGCAAAGCAATCTGCTGACCTATGTACATCTCCTTTTGTTCAAGCAGTGACATATGAATTTCTGAAAAGAGGTCTTCTTGACAAACAGATAAGTTTAATAGTGGAAGAATACAGAAAGAAGAGAGACTACATGTTGGCAATGCTTGAAAAGTTCATGCCGAAAATTGATGGATTGAAATGGACAAAGCCAAAAGGAGGCCTTTTCCTCTGGGTTACTTTACCTGAATATATGAGTTCTAGGGAACTTTTTATGAAAGCTGTGGAAAAGAAGGTAGCCTTTGTGGTAGGCTCTGCTTTTCATCCTCATGACAAGTGCGAAAATTCCTTCAGACTCAATTTCTCTTACGCAAGCTTCGAGCAAATAGAGGAAGGAGTAAAAAGGCTATCTCAGGCTATAAAGGATTATGAGGCTGAGATAAAGAAAAAGGAATCTACAGTTATTACACCTTAAGAGTCGCTAATATAAATTACATTTAAGAACTTGAAAAGTTCTAGTCTAATCGTATAAAATTATAGTTCTAACGTCATAAAAAGGAGGCGTAATATGAAAAAGTTCGTGTATTTCTTTGCTGAAGGTAAGGCTGATGGGAATAAGGATATGAAAAACATACTGGGTGGCAAAGGAGCTGGTCTTGCTGAAATGACAAACGCTGGGCTGCCTGTTCCTCCAGGATTTACAATTTCCACAGAGGTTTGCGCAATTTACTATAAAAATAACGAGAGCATCCCTGATGAGATATGGAAAGAAATCTGGGAAGCTCTTGCAAAACTTGAAAAGGTTACCGGGAAAAAACTTGGAGATAAGAATAATCCTCTGCTTGTTTCAGTTCGTTCCGGGGCAGCTATTTCAATGCCAGGAATGATGGATACCATTCTCAATCTGGGATTGAATGATGAAACGGTAGAGGGTCTTGCCAGAGCCAGTAACAATCCGAGGTTTGCCTACGACTCTTATAGAAGATTTATTCAAATGTTCTCTGATGTAGTCCTGCAGATTGAAAGAAAACTGTTTGAGGAAGAGCTTACAAAGATAAAAAAGGAAGAAGGAGTGAAAACAGACCCAGAAATTTCTGTAGATGGATTGAAAAAATTAATAAAGAAATATAAAGAAATAGTAAAGAAAGAATGGGGAAAAGACTTTCCTCAGGATACAAAGGAACAATTAAAGATGGCAATTCTTGCCGTCTTTCGTTCCTGGAACAACAAGCGAGCTATTGAATACAGGAGAATATATAACATACCAGATGACCTAGGCACAGCAGTTAATGTTCAGATGATGGTATTTGGGAATTTTGGAGAGGATTCTGGAACAGGGGTAGGATTTACAAGAAATCCTGCCACAGGAGAAAAAGAGATCTTCGGAGAATTTCTGATTAATGCTCAGGGAGAAGATGTGGTCGCAGGAATAAGGACTCCTCTTCATATAAGTGAGCTTAAAAACGTTCTTCCTGAAGTTTACAATCAGCTGTTAGATATTGCCCAGAAGCTTGAAAGACATTACAAAGATATGCAGGATTTCGAATTTACGGTGGAAAGAGGAAAGCTTTATATGCTTCAGACAAGGACAGGTAAAAGGACTGGAATGGCTGCTCTTAAAATAGCCGTGGATATGGTTGATGAAGGCCTGATAAATGAGAAAGAAGCCGTACTCAGGGTTGAACCTTCTGCACTGGAGCAGGTTCTCCATCCAATGTTTGATCCTAAGGAGAGGGCAAAACATGAGCCTGTAGCAAAGGGGCTTAACGCATCTCCTGGTGCAGCAACTGGTAGAGCAGTATTTACCCCTGAAGATGCAGTAGAATGGGCAAAAAGAGGGGAGAAGGTTATCCTTGTAAGACCTGAAACTTCTCCAGATGACATTGCTGGAATGAGTGTGGCTCAGGGAATTTTGACTTCTACCGGAGGAATGACTTCTCATGCTGCAGTTGTAGGAAGACAGATGGGAAAACCCTCAGTTGTTGGATGCAGCGACATAAAAGTGGATGAAGATGCAAAGAAATTCGAGGTGAAGGGAAAAACTGTAAAAGAGGGAGATTGGATTTCTATAGATGGAACAACTGGAGAGGTATTCCTTGCAGCTCTTCCTACAGTTCCTTCAGAAATAATTCAGGTGGTGCAGGGTAAGATGAAGAAGGAGGAAGCGAAACTTTATAACTATTTCGAAAGGTTACTGTCCTGGGCAGATAAGTATAGAAAGCTTGGAGTTAGAGCAAATGCGGACACACCAAGGGATGCAAAGCTTGCAAGATTGTTTGGAGCAGAAGGAATCGGGCTTGCAAGAACGGAGCACATGTTCTTTGCAGAGGAACGCTTACCAATAATGCAGAAAATGATCCTCTCTGAGACAGAAGAAGAAAGAAAAGAAGCTCTCTCCAAACTTCTTCCTATGCAGAGAGAAGACTTCTATGGGCTTCTCAAAGAGATGAGAGGATATGAGGTTACAATAAGGCTTCTCGATCCACCCCTTCATGAATTCCTGCCGAAAAGAGAAGAACTGCTTCAAGAGATAGCTAAGAAAAAAAGAATTCTCGAGTCCATGGAGTATGAGGCAGAGCATAGCGAAGAGGCCCGCAAAATTGTTGATGAGCTTGAAGATGAACTGGAAAAACTGAATAAACTCTTAAAAAGAGTAGAGGAGCTTCATGAATTTAACCCTATGCTCGGGCATCGCGGTTGTAGGCTCGGAATTACATATAACGAAATAACTGAGATGCAGGCGAGAGCAATTTTTGAGGCTGCAGCAAGGCTTGTAAAAGAGGGAGAAAAGATACAGCCTGAAGTGATGGTTCCGCTTGTAGGGCATGTGAAAGAGATAGAAGATCAGAAAAGAGTAATTGACAAAATTGCAAAGGAAGTTATGGCAGAATACGGAGTGAAAATTAAATACAAGGTTGGAACAATGATAGAAGTTCCGAGAGCTGCACTTACAGCCGATCAAATTGCGTCGGTGGCAGAATTCTTTTCCTTTGGTACCAATGACCTTACACAGATGACCTTTGCTCTCAGCAGAGACGATGCAGGAAAATTCCTCAATATATATATAGATAAAGGAATCTGGCCAAAAGACCCGTTCCAGACCCTTGATAAAGAAGGAGTAGGAGAGCTTATGAAGATAGGAGTAAGAAAAGGTCGGAAGGCAAGAAGAAACCTGAAAGTGGGAATTTGCGGAGAACATGGAGGAGACCCAGATTCCATAGATTTTTGCCACGAAATAGGGCTTAATTATGTAAGTGCTTCTCCATACAGAGTTCCAGTTGCAAGGCTTGCAGCTGCAAGGGCTGCACTTATAAGAGAGTGATAAATTAAATTACAGAAGGGAGGGAGTGTTCCCTCCCTTTATATCTAAAATAAGGTGTTGTGGAAATTTTCTGAGAGATTTTCTATTTTTAATCTGATAGTCTCTCAAAAAATAGATGTCTGTTTCCATTTCTGGTGTATTTACTCTTAAAATGACCGTTGGGATATATTTCCAGGACTTAATAGAAAATTGAAATAAATGTGTCGAACTTATAATCGGTGTTTCTTAAAGGACCATTCTCACTTGTGCATAATTTCATCTTCTATTTTCCTGAGGAGATCTTTTTGAAAGGACTCCCTTTAATTTGAAGTTCTGAAAGCATTTTCTATTATTTTTCGCTTCTCTTTTGCCCAAACTTCTAATTTTTAAGATGGTATTTATTAATACAAGAAGAAATTGTTATCTTTTCCCCTTTATCATTCCATAGTATTGAGTGTTTCAGAGCAGTAAAATTTTTTTAACCAAAAATTTTACTTAATGCAAATGAACAATCTTGTAATAGCTACAGCAAGTTCTCTTGTGTCGCTGGAATTTTTATAAACTTCCTTTGGAATGAAGGATTTTTCCGCTTCAAATCTCAATTCGAATTCATCTCCGTTTCCAAGTATTGCAGGGTCTAACGTGTAGACTTTTTTGAATTCTGGATCTGTGATTTCATCTATAACTTTGTCATTGACCAAAATCCTTATTTTCTGTCCTGATAGGAGGGGAGCAGGATAATACCCGGTAAGATAGAGGATAAGGGGTTTTTTAGGATTTTCTACCCTGCAAACTGCTTTTTTGGATGCCCACCTCCATGTTCTACCTTTTTTGTCATATTCTTCGCTGTACCATCCCTCAGAGTAGATTATCTGTGGCACAACCTCAGGGTTTATCTTTATTTCAACCCTTTTTTTGAAAACAGTTATTTTATCCCCGGTTGAGGGATTATAAAAGCCAATGGTTATGTCCACAGGAAAGCTTTTTTTGGTAATTTCTTCTATATACTCCGGAAGCGCAAAAGTTCTTGAATATGTTATTGACTTTCCTGTTTCCCATTTAGAAAAAGGAACAGGAGGTTTATGGTCATCCTGGAAGTACATAGTCTTTGTTGAAACATCCCAGAAATGCACGAAAATCCAGTAATCATCTGTTAATTTAAAGTCCTTTGTAGGAGTCCATGTATATTTCATAGTTGTTACATAAGCATCTCTCAGGTCCTGAGGTTCAAATGTTACCTGTAAATCAGCCGGAGGTTTTTGAATCTGTTTTTTCTTACATGCAGGGAGCATTATTAATGTCAATATCGCCAAAACAAGAGCTATCTTTCGCATTGCCTACCTCCTAAATGATTATCTCAATTGAAGTTATAAGAATTATATCACTTTTCTTCAGTGTGACTAAGGAAGGTAGGTTGTTGTATCTTTCATTAAGTGTCAGATTCAACCATAATGGTTTTTTCATGAGTATTTTTAATGTGGCTTCGCCTTCTATCCTGAAGTCCTGAAGGAAATTAAAGATGTTTGGTGTGTAAAGTGTATCTAAATTAAAAGAGGTTGTATCACTTAGAGCTTTTTTCATCTTTAATTGGAAAGCAAGCCTATTTGTTCTTTTGGATATTGGGTCCGTGTAATAATTCTCATATTCTTCAGAATAAGAAGCGGCAATAGATAAAAGATCTGAGTTTTCTTCTACGGTATAATTGAGCCCCATGCTGAAGTTCAATCTTCCCTGTATATCCGACAATCTGTCGTAGAAGAAGGACACTGAAGATTGTAGTTTTAATTTTCCCTTAATCAATTTTTCGGAACCTATTTGAAAATTCCCCTGATTTGTATCCACCCCAGTTTTTCCCTTTCCGTACATGTAGCTCGAGTTGAAATAAAAATTTATGTCTGGTTTTTTTATGGTAAAACTTGCTTTTCCATAAAATCTTGTGGACTCTGAATTTCCCCTTGCGAGGGAAAGACCAGCTGAAATGTCAGTTTTAATCTCCTGTGAAAAAAGCGTTGAATTTGCCAGAAGCAAAAGGAAAATAAAAAAGGCTGTTTTTTTCATGGGGAAAAAGATTATAATATGAAAAAGTAAAGGATTCAAAATGGGATTTTTAGAAGAACTTAAAGAGGGGAAGGTTTCGGAGGATATAAAAAGAATTGCTGCAGAAAATGCTATCCCTCTACCACTGAAAGAACAGTTTGAGGTCCTTGCTTTCCTTATGGATGATCCAATTGTGGAAATAGCAGACAAAGCCTCTCTCACTCTTATGGACATGCCTAAAAATTCTGTAATTTCTTATCTTTCAGGCCGTGACGCCAATCCCAAATTGCTCAAATTCTATGCGGAATATGCCCTTGAAAATAAAGATTACGAGTTGATAGAGGTAATTGTGAAGAATCCTTCTACTTCAGATTCTATATTGAAGATGTTGGCAGAGAAAGGCGATGAAAAAATTGTGGACATTGTGGTTTCCAACCAGATTCGTTCCATTGCCGATCATAAGATTCTTGAAGCAGTAGTGGCTAATCCACACTCTTCCATAAGGGCGAAAGCCCTTGCGAAGGAGTGGCTAAGGCTTTATTACTCAAACAAGAATGAAGTTGAAATAATAGAGACTGTTGAAGAAATGGCAGAAGAAGGTGCGCTTGAGGATATAGAAGAAATAGGAGACCTTGAAGAGCTTGAGACACTTGAAGAGGTTGAAGAAGTTAAAGAAATATCAGCAGCTGAATTAAAGGAAAGGCTTAAAAATATCTATAATCTGACATGGGAAGATATTAAGAGACTTCCAATTCCAGCAAAAATAAAGGTGGCATTAATGGGAAGTAAGATGCATAGAGCTATTTTAATAAGGGACCCCAACAAAACTGTGGTTGACGCCGTTCTTGAGAGTCCAAAATTGACAGAGGATGAAATAGAAGGATATTCTAAGATGAAATCTCTTCCTCAAGATGTAGTAAGAAAAATCGCACAGGCCAGAGAATGGACAAAGAACTATCAGGTCAGGTTAAATCTTGTAAAGAATCCAAAAACCCCAACCCAATATTCTCTATCCTTTCTTAGAACCTTGAGGGAAAAGGACCTTAAGGATGTAGCTATGAGCAAAGAAGTCCCTGCTGTAGTTAGAAGAGAGGCGCAGAGGATTCTCAACCAGAAGAAAAAAATAAAATTCTGATTGTTATATATCCTGGATTACAACCAATTTCATTTCCATCATTTCCTTTATCGAATATCTAACTCCTTCCCTTCCCATTCCGCTGTTCTTTATACCACCATAGGGCATATGGTCCACTCTAAAGGTGGGGTAATCGTTTATTATTACTCCGGCAAATTTAAGCTTTTCCACTGCGTAGTTAATTTTATTTATGTCATTAGCATAAACCCCTACCTGAAGTCCGTAAACTGTATCATTTGCAAGGGATACAGCTTCTTCAAAATTGGAATATTTCATTATTGACACCACAGGCCCGAATACTTCCTTGCTGACGACATTCATCCTGTGGTTTGTGTTTAGCAGAACTATGGGGTGAAGGACATTATTGTCCCCTTTTATAGAAGGAAGAACATCTGCTCCCTCAGTAGCGGCATCGTTTACCCAGAATACAATCCGATAGAATTCTTTTTCATCAATTAGAGGTCCTACAACGGTTTCCGGGTCCTTCGGGTCCCCTGCTGGAGTGCTTTCGGCCTCTTCCAGAAATTTGTCCACAAACTTTTTGTAAAACTTTTTGTTTACATAAATTCTTTGCACAGAGATGCATATCTGTCCTGCATAGGCATAAGCCCCTATTGCCAGTCTCTTTACTGTTTTTTCGAGATTTGCGTCGCTGTCAACTATAACAGGAGAGTTGTTTCCCATTTCCAGCAGAATTCTTTTCATGGCAGCTCTTTCGCTTATCCACCTTCCTACTTCATAAGAGCCGGTGAAGCTTATTACCTTTATCCTTGGTTCAGCAACCATCATTTTCCCTATTTCACCGCCCATTCCATAAATTGTGTTGTAAATTCCATCAGGCAGTCCTGCTTCTTTTAGAATTTCCCCAAGGATATACGAGGTAATTGGTGTATAAGTTGATGGTTTAATAATGACACTGTTTCCGGCAGCTATGGCGGGTAGAACCTTGTGAAGCATTAAATTCAGAGGAAAGTTAAAGGGAACCACCCCGAACACAATCCCCACTGGCTCCCACCTGTAATAACCGGTTTTTCCAACTCCACCTGCAGAAGCATCCATGGGAATGACCTCTCCGTAAATGTTTTTAGCCTGTTCAGCTGCGAATATGGTATTTTCTATACCACGGTTTACCTCACCAACCGCAAATTTATAGGGTTTTCCCGCTTCATTTACTATCGTCATTACGAGTTCTTCCTTTCTTTTTTTCATTATTTCTGCAGCTCTGTACAGTATTTCGGCTCTTTCCCATGCTGGGAGCTTTCGGGAGATTTCAAATCCCTTTTCGGCTTCATCAATTGCTTTTGCAAATATGTTGCTGTCAGCAAATGTGATTTTCCCGATGGTTTTGTTATCAAATGGATTTTTAACCCCAGCTTCCCTTTTGCCTGTAACCTTTTCCCCTCCTATCCACATCGGGTACATTTCCATGGTTTACCTCCAAAAATAATTTTTACAGAAAAAACAAAATTATTGTAATTTATTTAAATTATAATATCAAATGAATTTGTATTCTCCTTTTCTGAGAACAACCGGGGGAGTTGAAGTGAAATCCACAATTGTAGAGGGTTTTTCTCCCCCGCTTTGTCCTGAAATTATGAGGTCTACCTTCCAGGAAAAGAAAGATATAAGTTTCTCTTGAGGAAGGACAGTTCCTGAAGGGTTTGCACTGGTTGAAGCAATGGGTCTTCCTGCAATTTTTATTACGTCAAGAAGGAACTCATCGGATGGTATTCTTATAGCAATCTTTCCTTTGGATGTTATAAAGGGTCTTTTAACCTTAGCATAGAGCACTGCTGTAAGGGGTTTTTCAAGGAAATCTCTCCATTTTTTTTTAAGGTGAAATGGGATATATGAAGCAAGTGCTGGAAGCATTTCTTCAGTAGCGAGCACCAGAAATGGTTTCAATGAAGTTCGTCCCTTTAAAAAGGCCAGCTTTTTCAGGGCTCCTGTATTGAAAGCGTCTGCAGCAAGTCCATATACTGTATCTGTGGGATGAAGAACTATCCCACCTTTTTTTATAACCCGGGCAAATATTTCCCGCGCTTCCTTATTTTTTCTTAAAAATATCGCCAAGGCTGATTATTGTTTTTCCATCGGTGATAATCGTTTGAATGGTGGGGGCAATTTTTTTGATATATTCATACTGAATAAGAGCTGGGTTTTTCGCAAGAGCCTGTCCCTTAAGACGGAGAGCTTCTGCTTCTCCTTGAGCCTCTATTATCTTCCTCTTCTTTTCCATTTCTTCCTTCTCAAGGACATATTTCATCCTTTGAGCTTCCTGCTGAGCTATTTGCTTTCTTTCAATGGCTCTCTCAAAATCAGGGGTGAATCTAACATCTCTGAGAAGAACTTCATCTAAGATTATATAGTTTTCGGAGAAATTTTTTCTGAGTTTATCTTCTATAGTATGCTGTATGAATTCTCTTTTACCTGAATAAATTTCCTCAACAGAGTATTCTGATAAGGTTAGCCTTGCAATACTTCTTACCTGAGGTCTTACTACCTTATAAATATAATCCTTTCCAATATTTTTGTGCAGAAGAATCAGTTTTTCCGGGTCAGGATGAAACCTTACGGAGATGTCAAGAAACACCACAAGTCCTTCTTTTGTTAGAGCTTTTAAACTGTCATCTCCCTTAATTTCACCTTCCCACTGAGTTTTGCTCATGGTATAAGTTTTTACTTTTATATCGTAAATAGTGGGTTGGTCTATGAATGGTTTTAAAAAATGGAATCCTTCCCCCATTACTCTCAGGTTTCCCGAAAGTTTATTAAATACAACAGCCCTTTCTCCGGGGTCAACGATCACATAAACCTTAAAGAAAAACATTGCAAAGAAAATCATCAGGATTATAAACCCGGCGAGTTTTAAATAATTCTTAACCATTTTTTCCCTCCAGTATTTCGTCTATTTTAAAAAGAGAGGAAAAGGGATATTTACTGGAAATTTCCTTTCCCCCTCCCCTATCTATGACCGCAAAACAGTGTTTTATAATCCCTCCCTCCTCTTCCACAGCTTCAGCTGCTTTAAGAAGAGAGCCTCCAGTAGTAACTACATCTTCCACAAGAACTACCCGTGCCCCCTCTTTGATCCACCCTTCAATTCTTTTCCCCCTGCCATGAGCTTTCTTTTCCTTTCTTACAAGAAACCCTTTTAGAGGGGTTCCTTTTAGCTGGCTCATAACAATTATTCCTGAGACAATCGGGTCAGCTCCTATACTCATACCTCCCACAGCCTCTATGTTTTTTATCTTCATAATTTCCTCAAGGAGAAGACTTGAAAGTAAATACAGTCCTTCAGGATGGAGACTGGTCATTCTTGCGTCTATGTAGTAACTTGATCTTTTTCCTGAAGCCAGGACAAAATCTCCAAATTCCAGAGAAACTTCTCTTAAAATTTCTTTAAGCCTGTCTTTCATTTTATTAGTTCCATTAATTTCTCTCCGAGCATTTCGCCCATTTGTTCCATGAAAGAAAGGTCATCCTGAGTGAAGTTCTTTTCGTCCCTTCTCGAAACTTCTATGACTCCTAAAGCTTCGTTTCCCTTTATTATTGGGACAGCTATTAGTTTCTTTATAGGTTCTTTTCTCTTTGAAAGTTTTTCAAAAAAGGAAAGATGTTTCACGTTCTGGAAATTATTGAACATGAATCCTTCTTTTGATTTGAACACCTTAGCAGCGATGGAGTCAAAGGCTGTTGAAGGGATAGCTCCTGCACCGACCAATTCCGGTGGATGCACAAATTCAAGGACCTTTTTGGAAGGATTATAAATAAGGATTGATACGTCTTCTTCACCTATTCCGAGTTTTTCACTAATTATTTCTACTGTAGCCTTCAGGACTTCTTCTTTATTTTTTACTTCTTTTAATTTTTCCATATTCCCCCCTTAAAAAACTACCCTGATAGTAAAATTTTAGTATTTCCATGTAGTTTTCTCCTTCTTTTGCCAATCTTATTGCTCCAAAATTACACATTCCTGTCCCTTCTCCTTTCCCTCTTCCACAGAAGAAAAATCCTGATATACTACCGTCCTCGTCATATTCCCGGTCTATTATGAAAAGATTTGAAGGAAGAGCAAGAGCCTCTCTTATGCTTTTCCCTCTTAAAACATAGGAATTTTCACTCCCTATTATTTCCAGTTCACTGACTCTGCCTGAGGGGGTTTTCTCGTTAATCTTTATATCCTGTAAATCGTTAATGGGGACATAGGCTTTGAGTCTTTCCTCAAGAGCATCTTTTTCATATCTCTTCCTCCATATAATTTCTTCACCTTCCCCGGAATATCCGTTTTCAACTATTGCAGCGATCCTTCCCTTTGTGTTTCTGAGGTACTTCACTGGTTCTCCATCCAGCAGCATTTCCCTTTCAGCCGATGAGAATCCTGTATTTCCATTTCTGAACAGCTTTACATTTTCAATTTTTTCTCCGTTTATAAAGACCTCGTTTTCTTTTATCTGAATTTTACCTTCCTCCCAGTGGATTTTTCCCAGTGCCCTTAAAGCTTTGTATAAAAATAAAGAGGCATCGCCTTCGGTCAAAACTTTTTCTCGGAGGTCATCCTCCTCTGCCACTCCTTCGTCAAGGATATATTCCAGAGGTTCCACTGTTTCAGCTGGTTTTAAAACCATCATGGTTTTTGCTAAAGCCCTTAAAAAACCTGTCTTTAATTCCCCTTCTACAGGGAAAAATTTTCCTGCACCTATGTATGCTGAAAAACCCCAGAGCCACTGCTGAGCTTTACTTCTCGTTAACTCTTCATCTGGATCTTCTATCTTCAAAAGACCCAGGGCTTCTACAAGGTTATACTCAGTGACAAAATGATTATCATCGCTTTCAAGAACGATCCATCTTCTTCCCATACATCTTATGCTTTTTAAATAAGGAAGCCCTCCTTCCTTTGTTATCCCCCCGCAGGAAAGGGTGTATGGAGTATAAGCAAGGTCGTTATCGAAAAATAAAACCTGTCCCTTTGTAATTTCCACTGCTTTTGAAAATAATGGATGCTCTCCACTGACCCCTGAATAATAGAATTCCTTCGCCTCAAGGGGTGGTTCTTTTTTTAGAGCCAGGGTTCTCATTACTACCGCCTGAGCTTTCATTGCTTCCAGAGGAGGAGAATATTTAAGTATTTCAGGAGAACAACCTTTCAGGAAGTTTTCTATATCAAGGATGTTGTCCACCTCTACCCCCTTAGCTGATTCTTTTACTGTAAAGGCTCCTCTATAGGATTTTCCGTTCAGGCGAAGCAGAACTAATCCAGGCTTAACCTTTAATGAGGAGGTTCTGAAAGTTTCTCTTCCAACTTTTACTGTTAAAGGACCTTCTCTCCTTTCCCAGATTAAAATTGGGAAGCCTTTACCGATTCTCGAAATTTCCCTTACAGCATCTTCTCTTTTTTCGAATCTACCGTGAAGCAAAAGGAATTGCCCACCTCTTTTTACAACAAAATCTCCCTTTGATTTTTGAAGAAATTTAGCGTCCTCAGCCTGTCCAAGTTCTATGGAATAAAATGCCTTACCGGGTTCTGCTTTAATATAGAGGGTTCCTGAAAACCGCAGTTTTTTCTTTCCTGCTATTAAAAGGGCTTCCTTCCCCGTTATTTCTGCCTCTGGTCCCATGAAAATGTTGACCTGTACTTTCGGGACTTTCCGGGGGACAGTCTTTGGGGAACAGAAGGGAAAGAATAATATTGACATAAAGAGGATGGGAATAAATATTTTTTTCATCAACGTAGATTATAGTAAAAATAGAGGTGTCCTACCAAATTTGAATAGGGATAATCCGACGGAAGAGGAGGGAAAGGAAGAGAACTCTTCACAGCTTCATAGGCTGCCTGGTCATAGGCTGATATTCCTGAATGTCTTTCAACAATAAGCATGGAAGCTTCTCCATTTGGTTCCACAATAATTTTTAAAACAGTAAGCCCTTTTAAACCGAGCTGCACGGCGAGAGGAGGATGCCAGTTTTCTCTAATTCTTTTAATCACCTTTTCTGCCCAGGGTGTTATATCGTATGAGCCTGATTGAAAAACAGCTCCTCCTGTTACTACTCCTCTTCCTTTTGGTACATACTTGAATCCGCTCCCAGAAAGAAATTTTCCCACTTCTGAGGGAGGTATAAATGAGAATCTATTTTCTCCCTTGCCACTACCCGGTAAAGATAGTCCTTTATCAGCTTTACTAAGACTGCCTAAGCCATTTAGGCCTGGGATTCCCCCAGCCCTTTTTCCTTTTTTGCCTCTGATGCCAGAAGTTGGTGGGGAGATTTTTCCTTTTGAACTTTTTATTCTTCCTCTTATCTCAGGTTTTCCCTTCGATTCAGGTCTGGGAGCTCCAGGTTTTCCATAGTAAAAAGGGGGTATGTATGCATACAATCCCTGTGGTTTTCTTATAGGTGCTTTTTTTAACCCCCCAAGGTCTATTTTTACTCTGAAAAGGGCAAGAAAAAAAATTGCATGAATAAGAATAGAAATCGCAAAAGCCCTCTTCATAAATTAATTGTAATTCTTGATAAAATTTGTTTTCAATCTATATAAAAGCCATTAATTAGGGAGTCAAGCAAGAAGTGTTTATGGACAGAAGGGGTTTAGAAAAGATAGGATTTGAAGAAAAAGAGAGTGTTGAAGTCCTTGAAATTTGAGTGATTAAAGTGTTAAAATACATAATCGTTAAGGATTCAGAGCAGTCCTTAAAATAGGCGCGTAGCTCAGTGGGAGAGCACTTGCTTGACGCGCAAGGGGTCGGCGGTTCAATCCCGCCCGCGCCTATTTTTTTATTATTTATCATGAGAATAAAAATCGGAGAAAAACTAATAGAAAAGGAAATAAGTAGTAATATCAGCTTTATAGAACTGTGGAAAGAACTTTATCCCGAGAAACCTTTACCTGTCGGAGTTAAAGTAGACGGTAAGATAAGGGATATAAGGGATGTAGTCAACGGAGAAGAAGCGGAATTCCTGTTTGACCAGGATGAGGCTCTTGAAATCCTTCGCCATAGTGCATCCCACCTTCTTGCTCAGGCTGTTCTTCAACTCTACCCCGGCACAAAAATAGGAGTTGGGCCTGCAATAGAAAATGGTTTTTATTATGATTTTCACAGAGAAGAACCCTTTACTCCAGAAGACCTTGAAAAGATAGAGAAAAGAATGCAGGAGCTTTCCAGGAAAGATATTGAAATCAGAAGAGAAATCTGGCCCAGGGAAAAGGCTATAAATTATTTCAAAGAAAGAGGGCAGATCTTCAAGCTGGAACTCATTGAGGAAAAAACACAGGGAGATATATCAGTTTATGTGCAGGATGATTTTGTTGACCTGTGCAGAGGACCTCATGTTCCCTCCACCGGCTATATAAAGCATTTTAAACTCTTGTCAGTTTCAGCTGCTTACTGGAAAGGAGATGAAAAAAGAGAGAGTATGCAAAGGATCTATGGGACTGCTTTCTTCCGAAAGGAAGACCTTGAAAACTACCTTAATTTTCTCGAAGAAGCAAGGAAAAGGGACCATAGAAGACTTGGACGCGAGCTGGATCTGTTTATGATAAGTGAAGAGATTGGGCCAGGTCTAATTCTCTGGAAACCCAAGGGGAGCATTATCCGCCATATAATAGAAGATTACTGGAAGGAAGAACACAGAAAAAGAGGTTATGAACTCGTTTATACTCCACATATAGCCGACATAGGACTGTGGGCAACCAGTGGACATCTTGATTTTTACAGGGAAAACATGTTTCCTCCTATGGTCAAGGATAATGTTACTTATCAGCTTAAACCCATGAACTGTCCATTCCATATAGTTATGTTTAAGAGTGAGCTTCGCTCCTATAAAGACCTCCCAATTAGATGGGCTGAACTCGGGACGGTTTACAGGTATGAAAGAAGTGGAGTTCTTCATGGCTTACTAAGGGTCAGAGGTTTTACCCAGGACGATGCCCATATTTTTTGCACTCCTGAGCAGATGGAAGAAGAAATTTTATCCACTCTTTATTTTGCAAGAGATATATTAACAGCCTTTGGCTTTACAGATTACGATATATATCTCTCAACAAGACCAGAAAAATTCGTGGGAACTCCGGAAATGTGGGACAAGGCTGAAAAAGCCTTGAAAAATGCTCTGGATAAATCTGGGCTTCCGTATCAAATAGACCCTGGAGAAGGAGTATTTTATGGACCCAAGATAGACATTAAGATAAAAGATGTTCTCGGAAGGACATGGCAATGTTCTACAATTCAGGTAGACTTTAATCTCCCTGAGAGATTTCAGATTTACTATGTAGGGGAAGATGGCAAACATCATCCCCCTATTATGATTCATAGAGCTCTTTTAGGTTCACTTGAAAGATTTTTTGGTGTATTGATAGAGCATTATGCAGGTGCTTTTCCTCTGTGGCTTTCGCCTGTTCAGGTTGTTATACTTCCCATTACAGATAGGAACCATGAATATGCAAAAAAGCTGGAGAAGCTTCTTCTGGAAAATGAAATAAGAGTGGAAACTGATGCGAGAAACGAAAAACTTGGGTTTAAAATTAGAGAGGCACAATTGAAAAAAATACCATATATGTTAATAATTGGTGACAAAGAGGAAAAAGAAGGTAAAATAGCATTAAGGGTAAGAGGTAAAGGAGATGTTGGTAAAATGAATATAGAAGAGTTCATAGACATGGTAAAAGAAAAAATAAATAAAAGAAGCCAAGAACTTTAGAGAGGAGGGATTTGAGCCGGGATTTCCCAAGAAAAAAAAGACCTCATCGGATTAACCATGAGATAAGGGCAAATAAGGTAAGGGTAATTGATGAAGACAAAAAACAGATAGGAATAATGACAGTGAGAGAAGCACTTGAAATTGCTCAGGAAAGGGGGCTTGACCTTGTTGAGATTGCACCCAAGGCGGACCCACCAGTTGTGAGAATAATGGATTATGGAAAATTTCTTTATGAAGAACACAAAAAACAACAGGAGGCGAAAAAGAGACAGAAACAGATCAAAGTTAAAGAACTTCAGGTAAGGCCCAAAATAGATGAGCACGACCTTAATGTCAAAGTTAAGAAGATGAGAGAATTTCTTGAGGATGGTAACAAGGTAAAGGTCAGGTTAAGGTTAAGGGGTAGAGAAATGGGGAAGCCTGAACTTGTGAAGAACATTGTTGATAAAATAATTGAAAAATTAGATGACATTGCCCAGATAGAGAGCCCGATGAAAGTTGAGGGCCGTATAGGAATAATGTTACTCGGTCCAAAGAAACAGAAGGGAGGTAAAAATGCCAAAGCTTAAAACCAAAAGATCAGCTGCAAAGCGATTTAAAATAACAGGCTCAGGCAAAATTATGAGGCGTAAAGCCTATCACAGTCACATACTTACAAAGAAACCCAGAACGAGAAAAAGAAGGCTTAAGAAACCCACGCTCGTTTTCAAGGGCGAGGTAAAGAGCATAAAGAAGCTGCTGGGAATTTAAGGAGGTAAAAATGAGGATCAAAAGAGGACCGCACAAGAGGAGAAGAAGAAAGAAGATTTTAAAATTTACCAAAGGTTTCTGGGGAGCCAAGCATAGACTTTACAGGACTGCTAAGGAGGCCATGGAAAAAGCTCTCCTGGATGCCTATGTAGGTAGAAAACAGAAAAAGAGAGATATGAGAAGACTGTGGATAATCAGGATAAATGCGGCAGTCAGGCAGCATGGATTAACATACAGTCAGTTCATGGCGGGATTAAGAAAAAAGAACATACTTATCAACAGGAAAGCCCTTGCAGAGATGGCGGTTAGAGACCCGCAGGAGTTTGAGGCTCTGGTAAACATGGTTAAAAATGGCTCATGAGCTTGACCAACTTAAAGAGAAGCTAATAGAAGAAGCCAGAAAAATAAGTAGTCATTCTGACCTGCTGAAGTTCAAAGAGAGATTTCTAAGCCGAAAAAAGGGAGAAGTGTCCCTTCTATTGAAGAAGCTTCCCTCAATTTCCCCTGATAAAAGAGCCGAATTTGGAAGAAAGGTTAATGAATTAAAGCAAATAGGGGAAAAACTCCTGAAAGAGGCTGAAGAGAGACTGAATGAACTCAAAAGCAGGATGGAGCTTGAGAGGCTTATTCCTGATTTAACCCTTCCCGGCATAAGAAAAACTATAGGGGCAATTCATCCCATATCCAGAACTTCTTACGAAATAGAGGAAATTTTTCTTAGAATGGGATATGACATAGAAGAAGGGCCTGAAGTTGAGACGGAGTATTACAACTTCGAGGCTTTAAACATTCCTGAATATCATCCTGCCAGGGAGGAGCAAGATACTTTCTTCGTAAGAAAAGGTTTACTTCTTCGTACTCATACTTCTCCTGTTCAAATAAGGGCCATGAGAAAAAGAAAAAAACCTCCTATAAGGATTATAGTACCGGGAAGAGTTTACCGAAGAGATGAACCTGATCCTACCCACACCCCTATGTTTTATCAGATAGAAGGACTGGTTGTGGACAGGGGGATAAGCTTCTCACACCTGAAGGGAACTCTTGAGCTTTTCTCAAAGGCTTTATTTGGAGAGGACACAAGGGTAAGGTTCAGGCCATCTTATTTTCCTTTTACAGAGCCCTCTGCAGAGGTTGATATCTCATGTCCTATTTGTGGCGGTAAAGATTCTCATTGTAGGGTCTGTGGAGGAACTGGTTGGATAGAAATTCTAGGGTCAGGGATGGTACATCCAAGAGTTCTTGAAGCAGGTGGCATAGACCCTGAAGAGTATTCAGGGTTTGCTTTTGGCCTTGGAGTTGACAGAATTTCTATGTTGAGGTCTCAGCTTCCTGATACAAGGTATCACTATGAAAACAGAATAGAATTTCTGGAGCAGTTAAAATGAAAATCTCTCTTCAGTGGTTGAAGGAATATATTGATTTTAGTCTTTCCCTTAAGGAACTGGAAGAAATTTTCTCACAAATGGGTTTTCCTGTGGAGGAAGTAGAAGAATTCGAAGATGGAGATCTTGTTTTTGACCTGGAAATAACACCCAATAGGCCGGATTGCCTTTCCCACTACGGAGTCGCCAGGGAACTTGCAACTTTCCTTAACCTCGAACTTAAGGAGCCTAAATTTGACCTGGAAGAGGACAGGGAAATAGCAGAATATGATATAGAAATAGAGGCTCCAGAACTATGTCCCAAATATGTGGCAAGAATAATCAAGGATATAAATGTTAAAGATTCTCCTCAGTGGTTAAAAGAGAAGCTGGTAAAGGTTGGGCTTCAAAGCATAAATATAGTGGTTGACCTTTCAAATTACCTTCTCTATGCCTTTGGCCATCCCACACATGTTTTTGACATGGATAGACTAAAGGGAGGACTTAGAATAAGGCGGGCCAGACAGGGAGAAAAGCTTCTATGTCTGGATGAAGAAGAAAGGGAATTTTCTAAAGATGACCTTGTAATTGCAGACCTTGAAAAGCCAGTGGCAATAGCTGGAGTAATAGGGGGGGAAGATACTGGTGTAATTTTTGCAACGAAGAATGTTCTTATAGAATCCGCCTATTTTAATCCGGAATCCATAAGGAGAACAGCAAGAAAATTTGGAATTTCCACAGATGCTTCTTACCGGTTTGAAAGAGGAACTGATCCTCTTATCCTTGAAAAAATTTCTGATATACTTGCATCCCTCATTCAAAAATATGCTGGAGGGAGGGTCCTCAAAGGAAGAGTTGTCAGGGGGGATTTCAGAGAGGACAGAAGGATTAATGTGTCTGTGGACTTTGTCTCTGAAAGGCTGGGAGAAAAAGTCCCCCAGGACTTTGTAGTATCCAAACTTCAGCGGATGGGATGCTCTTTGAGTATACAGAATGGTCGTCTGGAGATAACCCCTCCTTCCTGGAGAAGGGATCTGGAAATACCCGAAGACATAGTTGAGGAAATAGCAAGACTTTATGGTTATAGTAATCTTCCCAGTGAGTTGCCCCCTGTTGTGTTTCCTCAGGGACTCAGAACTCCGGTAAGAGATACCCGCTGGAAAATCAGGGAGATGCTTTCAAATATGGGGTATTTTGAAGCAATGACTTATATTTTTACCTCTGAAGAGAAGGACAAATACAGTGGTGGGAATGGGGAACCTATAAGGCTTACAAATCCACTTAATAAAGAAGAGCCTCTTCTTCGCAGGTCAGTGCTTCTTACCCTTCTAGATTCAATTTCCCTGAATTTAAGGATGGGAAATTCTGGAGTGGCTCTTTTTGAGCTGGGTAAGTCTTACTGGGAGAATAAGGAAGGTCCTGTAGAAGAAGAAAGGCTTGCCATTGCAGAGACAGGGGTGGTGCAGGAGAGGACCTGGAACACTCATGAATGGAGGGGTTCCTTTTACTCACTTAAAGGGACGGTAGAAGCCCTCTTTGCCCAATTTGGTGTGAAGTCCAGGTTTTCTGAAGCTGAACATCCATTGTTCGAAAAGGGGTACTGTCTTAAGATGGAAGATGCCTGGCTGGGTGTAGTAAATAGGGAACTTACGAAAAAATGCGAAATACCGGGATGGGTCTTTGCTGCAGAGATTCCGGTAAAAATGTTCCTTAGAGGAAAAAGAGAAAGCTTCAGGGATGTAATAAAACATCCATATGTGAAGAGAGATATATCTCTTCTTTTCCCGGAAGGAGTTAAATTTTCAAAGATAGAGGAGGCTATTAAGGCCACTGGAATTTCCATCCTTCATTGTTTTTCCTTATTGGACATTTACACTGGTAAGGGCATAAAAGAGGGGGAAAAAAGCTTAACTCTGTCTTTGATTTTTAGAGCAGAAGACAGAACCCTTCGATCCGAAGAAGTAGAACAAGCAGTGGATGAAATAGTGCGTAACCTGGAGGAGAAATTTGGGGCTAAGAGGAGGGGAGTATGATTGAAGAGAAACTGGAGGAGCTCAAGAGGAAAATCAAAGAGCTTAAAGCCTCCAGAGAAAATTACAGGCAAAAATTGAGCATTCTGGAGCAGGAAAACAGGGTATTAAAGGCAAAAATAATGGAAGCAGAAAGAAAAATAGAAGAGATTATATCTTTAATTGATAGGGAAATAGGAAATGTCTGAATTAAAGGTTGAATTTCTTGGACAGAGAATGGTCCTTTCTTCTCCAAAAGGGGAAGAGTATCTAAGGGAACTCGCCAGTTTTGTGGCAAATAAATTACAAGAACATACTAAACTTTATCCTGATACCTTGAAGGCTGTTTTATCAGCCTGTGTGGATATAGCTGAAGAACTTTTTTCAGAAAGGGAAAAATTGATAAAATTAGAAGAGGAGCTGGGAAGGAGAATTGACTCCATGATAAAGGAAATAGAAAGCGATGGTTAATTTAAATTACATTCCCTGCGGTGATGGTGATGGCTTGGGAACCCTTGAGCCAACAAGAGTTCACCGGGGGCCCGGGTTTTCCTGCGGTGAGCATGCCCCTGCGCGGGGAAGCCTAAAGCAGGAAACAAGCCCTGTCCGTTGTGGATATGGGTTCATGAGGCCCTACCACACCTCACCGCGGGGCTGACCTCTCCTTCCCATCCTCCAATAAAAGGAGGTAGTAATGGTTAACTTTGTAGTTGCAACTCTCATAGGGCTAATAGCTGGTTTTCTATTGGCATATATATTAAAGAAATTTTTCTTCGCTTCTTATCACAGGGAAGCGGAGAATAAATTAAAAGAAGCAGAAAGGGAAAGGGAGAAAATTCTCAAAGAGGCTGAAAGGGAAGCTGCCCGCCTTAAGAGAGAAGGAGCCCTGGAGGCGAGAGAAAAATTCCTGAAGTATAAATCCAGTTTTGAGAGGGAAATGAGGGGCCGTCAGGAGAAGATTGAAAGGGAGGAAAGGCGGCTTCTCAAGAAAGAGGAAAGTCTTAAAAGCAGGGAAGAAGTTTTACGAGAAAGAGAGAGGCAGCTTCGCAGGAAAGAGCAGGAGATTGACCAGAAATATTCCCAGATAAAGGAAAAGGAAGAAAAAGCCTCACAACTTATGGAAGAAGCTGAGAAGAAGCTTGAAGAAGTTGCAGAAATGACAAGAGAAGAAGCAAGGGCGGAAATTATGCAAAAGGTGGAAGAGAGTCTAAGGCACGAGAAGGCTAGATTGATAAGAGATTTTGAGAAAGAGATTGAATCTGAAAAGGCAAAAATATCAAAAGAAGTAATAGCACGAGCCATACAGACCAGTGCTGCAGATACAGTTGTAGAATCTACAGTGACAGTAGTGGAACTGCCTTCAGACGATATGAAAGGAAGAATAATAGGAAGAGAAGGAAGGAACATAAGGGCTCTCGAAATGGCAACAGAAGTGGATTTTATTGTGGATGATACACCTGAGGCTGTTATACTTTCAAGCTTTGACCCCTTGAAAAGAGAAATAGCCAAAATGGCCGTAGAAAGACTTGTTGCAGATGGAAGAATCCACCCAGCAAGAATAGAGGAGGTCGTTGAAAAGGTTAAGTCAGAAATAGAAGAAAGAATAAGAGAGATAGGAAAGGAAGTGGTTGTGGAACTTGGAATAAAGGACCTTCATCCTGAACTTGAATACTACATTGGGAAACTCAAATTCAGAACTTCCTTCGGTCAGAATGCTCTTGCCCACTCGAAGGAGGTCGCTCTGCTCGCAGCTCATATGGCGAGGGAGATCGGAGCAAATGTTGAGGTTTCATTGCGAGCTGGACTTCTTCACGATATTGGTAAGGCCATAGACAGGGATTATAATCAGTCCCACGTGGAGTTGTCTGTAATGCTTGCCAGAAAATATGGGGAGTCAGAAGAGGTAATTGCAGCAATAGCATCCCACCATGATGAGGTTAATTTTCCTTCAGTGGAAGCTGTGCTGGTTCAGGCAGCTGATACCCTTTCGGCAGCAAGGCCCGGTGCAAGAAGAGAACTTTTAGAACACTACATAAAAAGGATTGAAACCCTTGAGAAAATAGCTTCAGAATACTCCGGAGTTACCAAAGCGTTTGCTCTTCAGGCAGGCAGGGAAATAAGGGTGATAGTAAACAGCGAGAAAATCTCAGACGACGATGCATACATCCTTTCTTATGAGCTTGCAAGAAGGATCGAAAAGGAGCTCACCTATCCGGGTCAGATAAAGGTTACTGTGATAAGGGAGGTAAGAGCGGTTGAGTACTCAAAGTGAATTCAGAGTTATTTTTTTTGGAGATGTATTTGCCTCCCCTGGAAGAAGGGCACTTTTCGACAGGATAGAGTACTTTAAAAGGGTTTATGAGCCTGACCTTATAATAGCAAATGGGGAAAATGTAGCTGGCGGTTTTGGAATTTCAAAAAGGATTGCTCAGTCTATGTTCAGAGTTGGTATAGATGTTATAACTTCAGGTAATCATATCTGGGATAGAAAGGAATCGGTGGAGGCTCTTGAAGACCCAAGGGTTCTTAGGCCCGCAAATTACCCTGAGGGTAATGAAGGAACCGGAGTTTTTAAAAAAGTGCTGGAAGATGGGACATCCTTCGCCGTGATTAATCTCCAGGGAAGAGTTTTTATGGAAGCCATAGATTGTCCTTTCAGGAAACTTGATTCAATCCTTGAAGAACTGCAGAGTTACAGGATAAAAATAGTGGATTTTCATGCAGAAGCAACAGGAGAAAAGAAAGCCATGGCTTTCTATGCCGCTGGAAGAGTCTCTGCTCTTATTGGTACACATACACATATACAGACATCGGATGAGACGATTATAAATGGAACAGCCTATATAACCGATGCAGGAATGGTTGGCATAGAAGAATCCGTTATAGGGATGAAAAAGGAGAAAGTCATCGATAGAATGCTTTATGGAAGAGGAAAAAAGTTGGAGCCAGAAAAGACGGGAGAAGTTATAATGTGCGGTGTTTTTATTAAAATAGACAGACAGACCGGTAAAGCCTTTCACATTGAGAGAATCCGGGTAAAAGAGTCCGAAGTCAAAGATAAAGAACTGCAATCCGGGTAATTTATCTTTTATTTTTTTCGTTGTAAAATTAAAATAATAAAAAGGGGGTTGGGTGAAAAAGGGAGTTTTGTTATTTGTAGTTCTGGCATTTTTGACTGTAAATGCTCTTCTTTTTTACCATTTTTTTGACCGGCTTAAGATATATCCTCTTTACACAAAACCAATAAATGTCCAGCCTCTCAGACTGTATGGCTCATATAAGGTTCTTGACCTTGACCATGATGGCAAGAAAGAACTCGTTGTGGGGACACTTTTTCCAGCTATAGAGGGGAAGAACGAAATTTCCATTTTCAATCCCTTCTCTAAAAAATACATTTTTGATTTCCTTGGAGAATTCCTTGTAAAGACAGGATATTATGTTATTGGAAGCAGAATTGTAGAGGTTAACGGCGAAAAGGACATTATTTTTAAATTTGTGGGCACAGAAAATGGAAGAATTTATCTTAAAGATATAAATAACAGGGGAGAAATCATTAGTTCCATTGCCCTTGAAAGGACCACCATTGAATTTCAGAAGAATGGAGGAACAAGATTTATTTATTCTAATCTAATAGACCTCAATGGAGATAAGAAAAAAGAGCTGTTGGGGGTTATATTTACAACCTACCTCCGCTTTCCAAGAGGTATGGCTGCCTACAATCCTGATACAGGAAAACTCCTCTGGGAATATTATGCGGGCTCCCTGATTACGCGGGAGTATTTAATCAAAGATATAGATGGAGATGGTAAGAAAGAGATTATTATAGGAACTTTTGCTTGTAACAACGGAGCTGCTATGAATGGAACAGATGATAGACACAGCTATGTAATTGTCCTCAATTCCGATGGAACAGAGAGGTGGAAAAGAGAACTCGGAGGATGGTACACAAGCATTTTCTTAGATGTTGATGACCTTGATGGGGACGGGATTCAGGAAATTGTTGCGTCTAAGGAAATTCATAGGTCCAGGGATATAACTCCTGGAGAAATTTGGGTTTTTAATGGTTCTACTGGAGAAACGAAAGCATATTTCTTTAGAAATTACACATCTTTTTCAAGGCCGTTTATAGGATATTATAAAGGGAAAAAATATGTTTATGTCGCGGATTCTCAGGGTAACGTCTGGATGCTGAATGAACAAATGAAAGTGTTTAATAGAATACGCATAAAAACGCCTGGTCTGATTCTAAATCCATGGGAGGGAGAGGAGTGGAATTACATATATGTAAGTACAGTATCCAGGCTTCTTGTTTTTACAAAGGACCTGAGAAGGAAAATTTTTGAATACAGATACTTTCATCCTATGGAGGTCCTTAAAATAGAACGGAATAAAGCTATATATGATTTTTCTGAGAACGGTATACATAAAGGGGTGCTGGCGGCAGACGTCCTTTATGCCATTTCAGAGAGAAAACTTACTTTTCTTAACCGAATGACGGCTATTTTCAATTCAGGAATATTATTTGCAGTTATTGGAATTTTTCTTTTTAATTTATCTCTACTAATTCTTCTTTTCACTTTAAAGGATGCAAGGGCTTCTGGCGTAGTTGAAGAAAATTACTGGTGGGATGTTATTCAGGAACTCGTTCACAGAATTAAAACCCCTCTTACAACCCTCTTCTGGTGCCTTGAGCGGGTAAAGAACGATTTAAAGAAGGGCAAACTGATTTCACCTTCAACTGTGGAATCTATGATAGAGGATTTAAATAAACTTAACAATGGTTTAATAAGTCTGATTAAGATGTCATCCATTAATAAAACAAAACTCCAGGAGATAAATCTTACAGAGGAGCTCAATTCTCTGATGGATAAATTCATTAAAGTGGTTGAGGATAAAATAGAAATAGAT
>Ga0190334_1000031_pt1 | contig 67306 bp, 49 predicted proteins | sample 48720478_MG_FD_161270 | JGI IMG/M metagenome (GOLD analysis project Ga0190334, IMG submission 161270) | Hydrothermal vent sediment bacterial communities from Southern Trench, Guaymas Basin, Mexico - 4872-04-7-8_MG | ecosystem: Environmental > Aquatic > Marine > Hydrothermal vents > Sediment ... | reverse complement strand
TATACTTTATAATCTTAGATGTAACACTAACTATGATCACATTTCCATTGTTGATGGATATATTGAAACTAATAATGAGAAATTAATACACATTAATCTTGGTTGTGGTGGAAAGATGAATGGATATTATTCTTTTAATTCTGTTTGGAAATTTACTGATAATGCTGCACAATTTATTCTCATAAATATTTTTCCGGCGGGTGAATTGCCATTCCCTATAATATTAAAAAGCTATTCCACGGAAACTCCGTTTTTGCTTTTTTCAGAAAGATTTGACTATTTATTCTGGGACATTGAATCATCTGAGAAAGATAAATATTCCTACAATGTTTATTCCTATGATTTTGAAAAATCTCAATATGTGTTTAGGGTTAATGTTAAAAGCCGGTTTACAAGGTTGAAAGTGGAAAAAGATACGAAAAGAAAGTATATAGTAAAAACATTATTTGATGGAAAAGAGAGTAAGTCATCAAAAGAGATTGTTTTTAATTAAAGTTTTCTATTGTTTTGCTTTAAAAACGAATGCGTATTTCCATCCGAAAGATGGGATACTAATTATTATTTTATTCTTAACGAAGCTTGCTTTTAACCTTTTTCCTTTTAAGGTGTAAAATTTGACGGATTTTTTAAATGTATTTTTTATTAATATTTTGTTTGTTTTCTTTTTATCCTTTTTCAAATAAAAAATATAAAGTGTCTCACCCTTTTTCGTAAATCTTATATTCTCATATCCGTAAATTCTATAAGGTCTTGTTTCGTATATCGCTTCTCCGTTTTCTTTTAGCCATTTGCCTATCTCTTCAAGGTTTTCATATGCTTTCTTATCCCACTCACCTTCGGGTGATGGTCCAATGTTAAGAAGCAGATTTCCTCCTTTGGAAACTATATCTATTAAAATGTGAATTAATTCTTCAGGAGTTTTATATTTCGGATTTTTTACATAAGACCAGCTTTGAGACATTGGCATACATGTTTCCCAGGGGTAGGGGATGATGTCTTCAGGTATAGTCTTTTCCGGAGTAAGATAATTTTGGTTTTTTCCCGCTACAGCTCTATCCACAATTATTATATCAGGCTGAACCTTTCTTACTTTTTTAACTAATTCATCCATTTTAATGTCCTGAGATACCTCTCTGTGTTTTATAAAACCTGTCTTGGATTCCTTAAAAGCATTCTTATAATAATTTTCAATCTCCTTTTTACTCCTTTTCTGAACCCATCCTCCATCAAGCCATAAAATATCAACTTTTCCGTACTCTGTCATAAGCTCCATTATTTGATTATGAGTGAATCGGACGAATTTATTCCACAATTGAGGATAAACTTCAGGATCATAGTTGACATTTCTGTCAAAAGGTGGAAAATATGGGTTCCAGTAGTATTCGGAATGCCAGTCAGGTTTTGAAAAGTAGGCACCAACCCATAGCTCCTCTTTCCTAAAAGCATTAAAAAGTTCCTTTGTTATATTTGCTCTTTTGTTTTTGCTGAAAGGGCAGTTTTTTGAAGTTATTTTATAATCTGTGTACTTAGTATCAAACATACAGAATCCATCATGATGTTTTGTTGTGAATATCATATACTTCATTCCTGCATCCTTTGCAGCTTTTGCCCACTTCTCAGGGTTGAATTTATGTGGATTAAAGGTTTTAATCAAATTTTCATACTCTTTTTTATATTCAAAATAGTTTTTTGGATTTTTGCCTTTATCTCTTTTACACCACCCGTAATCTTCAGGAGCAAGTGACCATGATTCCACAATCCCCCATTGACTGTAAGTTCCCCAATGCATAAGAAGACCGAACTTCAAATCCTGCCACTTTTCAATCTTTTTTTGAACGAGAGGATTTGGGTCTTTTATATAACTATATTCTTCAGCAAAAGCAAAGCTTATTAATATAAGGTATACTGAAACAAGAATAATTATTTTTTTCATATTTTCACCCTTCATTTTGTATTTAAATGATAAAACATTTTCAATTAATTTAGTAATTTATTCTATTATAATTTGATGATTTTTTGTATTGTTTTATTAAAATTAATGATGGAAAAATTTTCCGGATTTTGACATCAATTGCCATTGTTTTGACTTTTTACCTTCAAAAGACCTTTTAATTAAAGCTTTTTGAGGTTGGTACGCTTTTTGATGTTTGGTTTACGGAGGTTTGATATGTGGAATGGATATTATACTGCCGCATCCGGAATGCTTTCAACAATTAGAATGCTTGATATTGTTTCAAACAATCTTGCCAATATTACAACTCCATCCTATAAGAAGGATAAGGTTCGTGTTGAAACTGTAAATTTCAGAAACCCTTCTGCAAAAGGAGAAAATTTTGATGATATCTTAAACAGACAGGCAAAAGTCGGAGGAGTTTCAATTGATTTTGAGCCCGGATCACTTAAGACAACTTCAAGAAAACTTGATCTTGCAATTTTAAATCCCAATGGCTTTTTTGCAATAAGAACTCCGAATGGGATAAGATATACAAGGGATGGTGAGTTTTTTCTGAATTCAAAAGGAGTTTTAGTGAATAAAAATGGCTTTGAGGTTATGTCAAAATCCAATAAGCCTATTATGATACCTCCCAACAAAGGAGAGGCAAACTTAGCTTTCAGTGAGAATGGAGATATTTATGTTGACCAGGTGCTTTTGGATACAATTAAGATAGTGGACTTTAATGATAAGAGTAAATTGGTAAAAGAGGGGAACTCCGTGTTTTATATGTCTGATCCTAACCAGAAAGAAATTGTGATTTCCGATCCTCAAATCAGATCAGGTGCACTTGAAAGATCAAATGTTTCAATAGCTGATGCAATGGTGGATATGGTTAAAATCACGAGAATGTATGAATTTCAGCAAAGGGTGATGGATACAATTTTAACTGATATAGCAAGAAAGACAACCGATGAGGTTGGAAGACCATAAAAAGGAGGTGAGATATGTTAAGAAGTCTTTTTTCGGCTGCATCAGGGATGCAGGCTCAGGCTTTAAATATTGATGTTATTTCCCACAATCTTGCAAATGTTAATACTGTGGGTTTTAAAAAATCAAGGACAGAGTTTGAAGATTTGCTTTACAATACTATAAGGGAACCCGGAGCAAAGTCTACGATTAATACCGAGATTCCCACGGGAATTCAGGTCGGGCTCGGCTCAAGGGTTATAGGTATAAATAAGATTTTTTCTCAGGGTAATTTTAAACGCACTGGTAATCCTCTTGATTTGGTTATAGAAGGGGATGGTTTTTTTCAGGTTACACTTCCTGACGGAAGTATTGCTTATACGAGGAGCGGAAGTTTTTCAAAGGATTCCACCGGAAGAGTTGTCACTCCCGAAGGATACCCTCTTGAACCGCCTTTGAACATTCCTGCGGATGCAATAAGCGTGACAATAGGAAATGATGGAACGGTTTCCGTTATAAGTCCTGGAGCTACAACAGCAACACAAATAGGTTCAATTCAGCTTGCAAAATTCATAAATCCTGCCGGTTTGAAGAGTATAGGTAAAAATCTCTTTATACAAACAACCTCTTCCGGAGATCCGATACTCGGAACACCGGGGCTTGATGGTTTCGGGACAATTGCACAGGGATTTCAGGAACTTTCCAATGTTGATATTGTAGAGGAATTGGTGGAGATGATTATTGCTCAGAGAGCCTATGAAACAAATGCGAGATCTGTTAGAACTGCCGATGAAATGCTCAACAGGGCAATTAATCTCGGAAGATAAGGTAAGATGGAAAAAAGAAAATTATTTTTTATCTTATTTTTAATAATTACCTCCTTTTTAAGTGCCAATGTTTTGGTGCAGCTTAAATATAATACTATTCCCAAAGGGAATGTTCTTTATTTAAAGGATATTGCATCTGTTTACAGCAACTATGAAAGTTTAAAGGAGAAAGTTGAAAATATTCTTATCTCAAAGGGAAATCTTCCCGATAAGATTGATAAGAAAACAGTTTATATGAAACTTATAAACTATGGAATAAACCACTTTAATGTTACAGGACCCAAAGAAGTTTTAATTCTTAAAAAGAGGGCAAAAACTTATAATTTGTATCTAAAAAAAAGAATAGAGGCGTATGTGAAGCAACAGTTTCCCTATGCAACTTCTTTGAAAATAGTATATCAGAAAATACCTGAGATAAAAGCTTTTAAAGGAGAAGCTGTTAAAATAATCAGATATGGAAAGGGGTTTTCAAACTCTTTTCTTTTAAAGGTTTTGCTTGTTAAAAATAAAAATATAGTGGAGCAAAAGTTTGCTCAGATTTTTGTAAAGGTTTGGGCAAAAGTTCCTGTTGCAAAGCATTTTATACCGAGAGGAAAGATTCTAAGTTTAAGTGATATCAGATGGGAGATTAGAGAAGTTAATTATTCAAATCATAAGTTTGTCAAAGATCCGAACTTTTTGATAGGGAAAAAGGCAAAATATTCGGTAAATCCGGGAAATGTTATCGTTGAAAATCTTTTGATGAATAAGGTTAGTGTTAAGAGAGGAGATCTGGTTAAGATAATTTTAAAGTATAATTACATTAAAATTACCTCTGTTGGTAAAGCAATTACCGGCGGAGAACTCGGAAAATTAATAAGAGTGCTGAATCTAAAATCAAGAAAAATTTTAATGGGAAAGGTTGTTGGGGATGATATAGTGGAGGTGTCGGTACTATGAAGAAAATAACAATTTTTATTATATTTGTGGTTTTCGCTTTTTGTTTAAGCGCTCAGGATACTCCCGGTCACAGAGCCTCATTATGGAATAAAGGTTCAAAATCACTTTTCAATGATCCAAAAGCAAGCCAAATAAATGATATAGTTATTATTAAGGTGGAGGAGAGCACAAAGGCTGAAAATTCTGCGAATAGTAAGACTCAAAAATCAGCGTCGAGCTCAATGGGAATCAGCAAATTCCTGGGTTTTGAAACGACTCTTGCAGGTAAAATAAATTCAAGCTTTGATCCCACAAGCCTTTTCGGAGGGACAGCTTCCAAAAAGGATGAAGGGACAGGCTCAACTCAAGCAACAACGAAAATCCAGAGCTATATAGCGGCAAAGGTTGTCGAAGTGCTTCCCAATGGAAATCTGATTATTGAGGCTAAAAAGGAAATTATTATAAATAATGAAAAGCAAACAATGGTTTTAAGAGGAATGGTAAGACCGAGGGATATTGATTACAATAATATTGTTTCTTCCAATGCTGTGGCTGATGTTCAAATAATGGTAAAGGGTAAAGGGCCAATAGCTGAGCAGCAGAGAAGAGGCTGGTTATCATGGCTTTTGAGCTTAATCTGGCCGTTTTAGAGGTTTAAAATGAGAAAAAGAAAGTTATTTACTGTTTTTATGGTTTTATTTTCGGTTTCGGTTTTTGTTTTTTCAAGCAGTGTTAGATTAAAGGATATTTCAACATTTGAGGGAGTTAGGGATAATGTGTTAATTGGATACGGTCTTGTTGTTGGTCTTGATGGTACAGGTGATACCACTCAGAATAAATTTACCTTTCAGGCAATAGCAAATATGCTTGCAAAAATGGGAATAACAGTAAATCCCAAAGAATTTCAGCTAAGAAATGTTGCATCTGTTATGGTTACCGCAAGTTTACCTCCTTTCGCGAGATCAGGTAGCAAAGTTGATGTTACAGTATCTTCAATAGGAAGTGCCAAGAGTATTCAAGGGGGAGTTCTTCTTCTAACTCCGCTTAAGGCTGGTGACGGGCAGGTTTATGCTGTTGCTCAGGGGCCTATTTCAATCGGAGGTTATAATGCTGGAAGAGGCGGAGGAAATGTTAGAAAAAATCATCCGACTGTTGGTGTGATTCCCAATGGGGCTACTGTTGAAAAGGAGGTACCCTTTACTTTTAACACTGAAAATTATCTTAATATCGTGCTTTACAACCCTGATTTTACAACATCAACAAGGGTTGCTGAGAAGATTAATTCGCTCGTTGGAAAAGGAACGGCTATTCCACTTGATTCCGCAACTATTAAGGTTAAGATTCCTGCTGAGTACAGAGGGAAAGTTGTTAATTTTGCCTCTCTTCTTGAAAATATAACACTTACGCCTGACAGCAAAGCTGTTATAGTTATTAATGAAAGAACAGGTACGATTGTGTTTGGTGAAAATGTCAAAATAGGAAAAGTGGCAATTGCTCATGGTAACCTTACTGTTTCAATTCAAACACAGCCTATAATATCCCAACCTGCGCCCCTTTCTCAAGGACAGACAACAACTGCCAATGTAACTCAGACGACTGTTGAAGAGGAGAAGGCATCTTTTCTAATGATGGAAGGGCCTACGGTGGGGGATCTTGTTAAAGCACTGAACAGTATAGGTGCCACTCCGAGGGATATAATTGCAATACTTGAGGCTATAAAAAGGGCTGGAGCAATTGAAGCAGAGATAAAGATAATGTAATGAGTACGGGATTTGGAAATATACCTGTTGTAGATCCATTTTTGCTTGTAAAATCAAGCGAAAAGATTAATACTCCGGATCTTTCCAAACTAAGCCCGGAAGAAAAAAAAGAAAAATTAAAGGAGATAGCCTCTCAGTTTGAAGAAATCTTTATTGAAACACTTCTTAAGACAGCAAGAGAGGCAGAGAAAATAATAAAAAAAGATGAGGATAATTTTGGTTTGAACCTTGGATTTTACAGAGAGATGCAGGATTATTATTTAAGCCAGAGTATTGTTGCCAATGGAGGACTTGGCCTTCAGGATTTGATAGTTGAACAATTAATGAAAAAACTTGATATGACCCAAAATAGTTCAATTCCTCTTAAAGAGAATAAAGAACTTATAAAACCTTCAAAAGATTTAAAGACTAATGTGGCTCTTAACTTGAACTTCGTAAGGCCTGTAAGTGGAGAAATAAGCTCTTCTTTCGGATGGAGGATAGATCCTTTCACAGGAAAAAGATCTTATCATAGGGGAATTGATATTAAAGCAAAAGAGGGAATTCCTGTGAAGTCAGCAGAGAGCGGAGAAGTGATTTTTGCAGGGAAAAAAGGAGGATACGGGAATCTTGTTATAATAGAGCATAGTGGAGGTTATAAAACTTATTATGCTCATCTTGAGGAGATAGAAGTTAAGAAAGGGGATAGTGTGGCTAAAGGAACTATTATAGGAAAAGTGGGGAGTACGGGAAGATCCACTGGCCCCCATCTTCACTTTGAAATAAGGAGAGGAGATAGAGTTCTCAATCCTTTGAGTGAGTTAAAAAATTTCAAGTTTAAGGAAAAAATTCCGAATACAAAGGTGGAGAATTATGATAAGAGGAGGATCTTATGAAGGTTATTAAGACGAATGATGTTGAAAAAAGCTCGGAAATTCTGAGAAATAAGGTTGAAAAAACTAAAGGTAAAGGAAGTAAAGGTTTAGAGAATCAGGCTGAGAGCAGTGTTGATATAGTTGATATTTCAAAAGAGAGTGAGGTTCTTTATAAAGCAAAGAAGGAGATTGATAAGTTGCCGGATGTTAGAAAGGAAAAAGTTGAAGCCATAAAGGATAAAGTGGAGAATAATGAGTATAAAGTTGACGAAGGAAAAGTTGCAGATAAAATTTTGGAAGAAAGTATTATTGATGAGTTAGTGTAAAATGGCTGAAATAGGAAAGATTAACAGAAATACTCCCAAACCTTTTCCTGTAATCAGAAAGTCCAATGATCCGTTAAAACCAGAAACAGGAGAGGTGGAATTTTCTCAGTATCTTTCCGAAACAGATGAAGCTCAGAGAAAAGAAGTGCAAGGTACGGCGGAAACAGAGGGCTCTATAATAAGAGATGATGAAAGAAGAAAAAAGTTAAGATTGAAAGAGGAGAAAAGAGAAAAAGATGAAAAGAATGAAAATGAAAAAGAGGAAAAAGAGCTTGATGAAGATGAAGAGGAAGGAACAATAATAGATGTAGAGGTTTAAAATGAAGGATACAAAGGAAAAAATTTTTAAAGAGTTTTATCTTTTTATGAAAGATTATTTGAAAGTTCTTAAAGAAGCATTTAATGAAAGTATAAAATTAAGAGATGCTTTGAGAAAAAATGATATAAGTTTAATTGAAAAAGATATTTCAAAGGTTGAAAACCTTGAAATTAAGATAAAAATTTTGGAAGAAACAAAGGAAAATATCCTTTTAAAAATGGCAAAGGCATTAGGAATAAGAAAATCTGAAATTAATTGGGATTTGATAGAGAGAGAGGGAGGAAAAGAGATTTCAGAACTGGGAAAGACTATAGAAAATAGTTTGAGTAAATTAATAGATGTTAATATTGTTAATAAGCTTGTTATAGAAAAACTTATCCTTTTTAATCTTTCAATGAGGAGGATAATAAATAGCAATAAAGATGAGCATCTTTATGATAATAAAGGGGATATTACTGTAAATGAATCGTCATTATTAGGGGAGGTCTGAGATGGTGGATCTTTTCAGCTCTCTTGAGCTTGCGAAAAAGAGTCTTTTAACCCATCAATTTGTCTTTCATGTGATTGGACACAATATAGCAAATGTTAATACTCCTGAGTATTCAAGACAGAGAGTTGAGCTTGGGGTTGTAAGACCTCTGAAGTTGGGATTCAGGTCGGTTGGAGTTGGTGTTGATGTAATTAAGGTTCATGGGATAAGGGATAAATATCTTGAATATCAAATACAAAAGGAATTACAAACAAAAGGGAAAGCTTCTTCTTTAGGGGGGGCTTTTAAAATAATAGAAGCAGTTTTTCAGGAGCAGACTGATACGGGAATCTCAAAGATTATGGAAAACTTTTTTAATTCATGGAATGATCTTGCAAACAATCCCACTGGTATGCCGGAAAGAACAACAGTTCTAAATAATGCTAAAGTTTTAGCTGATAAGATAAGGGAATCTTACAGACGATTAAGAGAGCAACAGGCAGTGCAAAACAATGATGTTGCTCTTATGATAGAGGATATAAATGAGTTAGGAGATGAGATTGCAACTTTAAATCAACAAATTACTGAGGGAGAAGTTGGTGGGGCTGAGATGAATGATTTGAGGGATAGAAGAAACAAACTACTTCAGGATTTGGGAGAAAAGGTAGGTATAAATGTGTATGAGAATGAAATGGGACAGGTAACTGTTGAAATAGGTGGAAGGCCATTTGTAGTGGGTAATCAGACAAATCATCTTCAGGTCCAGAAGGATGCTTCGAATTACAATTATTATGATGTTTACATAAATGAAGCTGATCATTTGGTTGATATTACATATCAAATCAACGGAGGAGAGTTAAACGGCCTGATTGAAATGAGAGATACATATATCCCTGAGTATATAAAAAGATTGGATAATCTTGCTTATGGTTTGATTACGAATGTAAACAATTTGCATAGCACAGGTTTTGATCTTAATGGGAACACTGGTGTGAACTTCTTTACTCCTTTTACTCCTGTTGCTCCGGGAGATTATACCGGAGCCGCCGCTCACATTGAGGTTAATCCTACTATTGCCGATGATCCTGAGGCAATAGCAGCATCGTCAGCTCTCGGAGAAGTGGGGAACAATGAAATAGCACTTGCTATAGCTGATCTTGAAAGAGCGTATGATACTGTTGATAGTGATAATGATGGAACTTTTGATTATGGAACATTTCATGATTATTATCATCAATTGGTAACTCTTGTTGGAGCCCAAGCTAAGGATGCATATACAAGAGAAGCAGCTCAGGAAGAAATCTTGCTGAGTTTAAAGGACAGAAGAAGTGAGGTTTCCTCTGTTTCTCTTGATGAAGAGAGTGCAACTTTAATTCAGTTTGAAAAAGCATATCAGGTAATGGCAAGGTTTATGGGCGTTGTAGATAAGATGGCAGATATAATGGTTAATCTTGGGAGGTGATAAATGAGAGCGAATGAAAGTATCTGGTACAGAGATTCCCTTTTTTACATTAATCTTACGAAATTAAGATATGATGAAGCAATAAAGCAAACTACTTCCGGGAAAAAGATAAATAAAATTTCCGATGATCCTTCCGGCGCGGCTTTTGCTCTTGGTTTAAAGGACAGAAGAGGGCAGATAGAGCAGTTTTTAAGGAATCTTGATGCCGCACGAATTTATCTTGCGAATGCGGAAGATGTTCTAAATAAAGTTCAAACGGTTTTAAATAAAGCTATTACGGATGCTAGTCAGGGAGCTACAGATACAATGGGGCTTGAACAAAAAAGGATTATAGCCAATGATATAGATCAATTAAGAAATCAAATAATGGATCTTGCAAATACCAGAGTTATGAACAGATATCTTTTCTCCGGGACTTTGACTGATACAAAACCTTTTACTGAAGTAGGAGGAGCAATTGTTTACAATGGCAATTCAAATAATATAGATATTCAGATAGGGTATTCTATAAGGGTTACTACAAATCTTTCGGGGAATCAGGTTTTTACCAATCCAACAGCCAATGTATTTGAAGTATTAGCAAACATAAGAGATCATTTGAATGCGGGTGATTCCAGCGCTGTTGCGTCTGATATAGAAGATCTCGGAGCTGTGGTTGATAATATAGCGTATCAGAGAAGTATAATAGGAAACAGAATGAGTGAGCTTGATATTATGAAAAATAATTTAAAGGAATTTTCAACAAATCTTCAGGAAAAGATATCCTCAATAGAAGATGCTGATATGGCGGAAGCCATCTCAAATTTGACAAAAGAGGAAACAGCTTTGAGGGTTACACTTCAAAGTGTTTCAAGAATTCAAAGATTGACATTATTTGATTATCTGGGATAATAGGGAATGAAGATAAAAACAAGAAGTTTCGGGGAGCTTGAATTTCTCGAAGAAGCAATTATTAATTTTGAAGAAGGGATTGTAGGGTTTTCCTCTTTGAAGAGGTGGATTGTTATTGAAAATCCGGAGATGCAACCATTCAAGTGGCTTCAGTCAGTGGATAATCCTGATATAGCTCTTATGGTAATAGAGCCAAGATTGATAAGGGCTGAGTATAAAATGGTTATAGCTGCTGAAGAGCACAAAAAAATAGGAATTGAAAGTTTACATGGTGATAAAAAGTGGATAGCTCTTTGCGTTATAGTAGTGGATGAAAATATTGAGGAAAGTATTGTAAATCTGAAAGCTCCGATTATAATAAACCTTGATGATAAAAAGGGAAAGCAGGTCATTCTTTTAAACGATGATTATGATGTGGAGGAACCCCTTTTTTCCAAAGAAGCTATTGAAATGAGAAAGGAAAGGGAGAATACTTAGTGTTAGTTTTAACGAGAAAGGCAGGGCAGGCGATATATATAGGGGATAAGATAAAAATAAAAATTCTTTCTATTTCTTCTTCTGGTGTTGAAGTGGGAATAGAAGCTCCAAAAGAGCTTAATATCGTAAGAGAGGAGCTTTTGGAAAAGGTTAAGGATTTGAACATAAAAGCATCAAAGATAAATAGGGATTCACTTGATAAACTAAAGAATCTTATAAAAGAGAATGAAAAGGCAAAAAAAGAGTAATTGGTGAAATTTTAAAAGATAAAGGATACAATATATTGAAGAGAGGAAAAGCTTTCTTTATTTTTTAGAAGATTCCACCTCCCAGATACCCCGATTTCTGAGAAAGATTTCCATAAATGATAGGAAACTATTCCCATATCAATCATCTGAAGATCAGCTGATGGCACTAATTTGCTGTAAAGTTTATCCCTTTTAAGATAAAGGTCAATCCTATTTTTATAAATAAAAAAACGCCAAGGCTGTTTGTTTGAGGCGGAAGGAGCTATTCTGACATTTTCCAATACTTCTTTTAATTTTGTTTCAGAAAGATTCTCTGGATTTTCTTTTATAAAAAATAATTTTTCAAAAGTCTTTCTTTTATCACCTTTAGCACTCCACCTCACGATTTTATCTCTTAAAGTCCTTTTTGAAGCGCAATATCCAAATGGAATAATTGCAGGAACAAGCTCATCTTCTTTTATTCCAAGCTCACTACCGAAACCTTTTCTGTCAAAGACCCCTCCGATCCAGCAGGTATTTAACCCCATTTGTGTAAGGTAAATTATTATGTTTTCCATAAGAAAACCGTATTTTACCCAGTCAAACTCAGACTTTTTATTTAAAATTCCCACAATGTAGAACCTATCCCCTTTAAACATTCCATAAGTTCCTGTTGTGAAAAATCTTTTAGCTTTTAATTCGTGTTTATCGACAATTCCAGCTATGAAATTTCCCGAACTTTCGTTTGCTTTTCCAATTTGTTTTTTTACGAGATTTAATTTTTCTTCCTCTACACCATTTCCGTCAAAAGTTCTGCATGAAAATCTTTTTTTTGCAAGTTCCGAAAAATTCCCATTTACTTCAATTATTTCTTTTAACATTTTCCATAAGCTTTAAATAAAGCCTTTCCTGTTTTTTAATCATTTTATTAGGATTAAATTCATTATAAATTCTCTCTGATTCAGTTAAAATGTTTTCCATAAGATTATTGTCATCGAGAGTTTTAATCACTAATTCCGATGCTTTTTGATAGTCTTTCGGATGAAAAAGGTATCCGTTTTTGCTATTTTTTATAATATCCTTTGTACCATTGGCCGCTGATGCGACAACGGGAACTTGGCTGACAATTGACTGAACAGCAACCTGAGGTAGTCCTTCCCATAGTGATGGGAGCAATAATACATCAAAAGCTGGAATTAATTCTTCCGGATTTTTTACCCATCCTAAAAATCTAATTTTATCCTCTACTTTATATTCTTTTATCTTTTCAAGCATCGCACTTCTTACATATCCATCTCCTGCTATTATAAAGAGAACATCGTCTCTCTGTCTTAAAACGAGATTTGCAATTTTAATGAAACCTATGGGATCCTTTTGAGGTTTAAAGCAAAATACTCCTCCGACAATTTTTTTATCATGTGGAATATTAAATTTCTTTCTTAAATCTTCTTTTTTTTCTCTGTTATTATAAAATTTATCAAGTCCCACTATACTTCTAATGATTGATGAATTTTCCTTTTTTTTGAGAATTTTGAGCTTTAATGCCTCTTCTCTGTTTGCCTCTGAAACAAAAATAAGATGTGAGGTGATTTTTGCAGCAAATTTTTCAAGAAAAATGTAAAAATTTCTTCTTACCCTCGAGTGAAAAGGACTGAATGCAAAACCGTGAACTGTATGTATGATTATAGGCACCCCTGCTAAAAATGCGGCCAATCTTCCCAAAATTCCCGCTTTTGAGCTATGTGTGTGAACTATATGAGGCTTAATATTCCTTATTTGTCTTAAAAGTGAGATTAAAGTTAAAAAGTCCTTTATAGGTGAAATCTCTCTTATAAGGGTTTTTATGCAATTAAAATTTTTTGTGTACTTCTTAACATCAGGGTTTAAGATTCCTTTGCAATTTGATATAAGGTATGTTTCAAATTTATCCTTATTGAGCTCTTTTACTGTTTTTAGAGTAAATAATTGAGCTCCTCCTAATTCAAGCTCTGTTATTATGTGAAGTACTTTGATTTTTCCCATTTACTTTTTTCTAACTATAAATTTTATCGGAGTCCCTTCAAAGTCAAACACAGCCCTAAACTGCTTTTCAAGATATGATTCTGCTGAGGGCATGAGCTTTTTTGATGAAGAGGCAAAAAGGCCAAAAACCGGCGGACCGTATTTTATTTGTGTTATATATTTTATCTTTATGGGATTCGAATCTATAGTTAGTATCGGGTTCTTATTATTTATATTTTCAAAAACTCTGTTAAGTTCTGATGTCTGTATCTTCCTTTTGTAATTCTCGTAAACATTAATACTGTAGTCCAACAGCTTTAATAAATTTTTGCCAGTTTTTGCAGATACAAATAATTTTGGGGCAAATTTTATAAAATGGAATTTAGAATCCACCTCTTTTATTAATTTATCCCCTCTTTTTTTGTTAGGAATAAGATCCCATTTATTTAAAGCAATTACAAGTGGCTTCATATTTTCTTTAATTAACGCAGCAATTCTCATGTCCTGCTTTGTAAATTCCTCGGATAAGTCAAGAACGAAAATAATAACATCTGCACGAGGAATGCTCTTTTCAGCTTTGATAATAGCAGCTTTTTCCTTTGAGTCCTTTAATTTATTCAATTTCCTTATTCCGGCTGTGTCCATAAGAATAAATTTTTGCCCCTTATATTTTATCTCCTCATCCAAGATATCCCTTGTTGTGTGAGGCACAGAACTTACAATAGCTCTTTCCTCATTTAGAAATTTATTTAGTATTGATGATTTTCCCACATTTGTTTTACCAACTATTGCTATTTTTAGAGAGCTCTCTTTCTCATCTTTTTCATAATATTCGGGTATATTTTCAAGAATTTTTTCCAAAAGCTCTTCAAGTCTGTGATTATGCTCTGCTGATATTGTGAATATTTCCTCTCCGAATTCCATAAAAGATGTTTCTGTTTCCTGAATTTTTTCATACTCCTCTGTATCAACTTTATTTACTACTATTATTATTTTTACACCTGTTTTTTTAAGGGTTCTGTAAAGCTCTTTTTCTATTGGGAGTAATTCTCTTCTGCTATCAAAAAGTAATAGAATTAAATCACTCTTTTCTGCTAACCTTATTGCGCTTTCTTTTACTTTTGAGAACATTTCCCCATCCTCTTCAAAAAATCCGCCGGTATCATAAAGCTCAAAAGTTCGTCCCTCGTGCTTTACTATATCTTTTACAAAGTCCCTTGTCATTCCAGCTTTTCTATGGACAATTGCTTTCCTTTTTTTGACAAGTTTGTTAAATAATGTTGATTTCCCGGCATTAGGAATTCCTGCTATTATTACTTTAGGTATCTTTTTCATTATTTTTTTCACCCTTGAATATTGAATACTCTTTAAATAAAAAGAGAGGAACTATTATATTGGAAGTGAAAAAGAAAGTAAAGACTAAAATAATAATTTGAAGAGGGTAAAAAATGGTTGTATTTTTTACTAAAGGGTAAAGGGGCAAAGATATAAGGTTAAGAAGAACAAAAAAAATAAAAGCAATTTTGAATATTTTTAAATTATCCTCTTGATAAATTGCATAGTCAAATTTTTCTTTGAAAGATTCAGATAAAAATCCTTTTCTTGTGAAAAATAATTTTTTGTGATTAATATTTAAAGCTCTTAATAATATTTTCTTTGTGAGTAGTTTATTGGCTAAAAAAGTTAGCAAAATATAAAATAAAGGTAAAAGCCATAAAGTAAGTATATTGTTATTTTTTACCCCTTTCAGAAAAAAAAGCGAAAAAAAAGCGAAAAATAAAATATTAAAAGTGAATTTTGCAAATAAAATAGGGGCAGCTTTTATAAAATAGTTTAATCCTTCTTTGGGAAGTTTCATTAGAAGTTCTCTGCTTTAATTTTAAGTTGGTTTATTTTTTCTTTTAAAAAATTAACCTCGATTTTTAACTCTGAAGCTGTTTTTTCAAGATTAAAATTATTTTTTGACAGTCTGTAAGATAAAAATTCCTTTTCAAATTTTCTTATAGCCTCTTCAAAACTATAATAAGGAGCTGTTAGGATACTTGAGCTTGAAGGAGCTGATAAACTTAAGAATTTTTCAATATCCTTTTCTGTAATTTCTTCAGCTTTTACTAAAATTGCTATTCTCTCAACAAGATTTTTTAGTTCTCTTACATTTCCATACCATGGGTATTTGACCAATGCTCTCATTGCATTATCACTGAAATATTTTTTTTCTCCTCCGTACTCTTCAGTGAATAACTCCAAAAAATAATCTGCAAGAAGGGGGATGTCTTCCCTTCTTTCTCTTAAAGGTGGTATGTAAATAGGAACAAAATTAAGAATTTCAAAAAGATCCTCTCTGAAATTCCCATTTTGAACCTCAAAAGCAAGGTTTTTTGTTGTAGAACTTATTATTCTTACATTAATCTTTGTTGCTTCAGAGCTTCCGAGTGGGGCTATTCTTCCCTCTTCTAATGCTCTTAGAAGGATTGCTTGATTTCTTTTTGAAATTGTTTCTATTGCTTCTAAAAAGAGAGTTCCCCCATCGGCAATTGCAAACTTCCCTTTTCTACTGCTTAATGCATAGGGGATAGCTCCTTTTTCATATCCAAAAAGCTCCTGTTCAAATTCTTCTTCAGGAATAGCTGCGAAATTAACTTTTACGAAACTCTTTTCCGCTCTTTTGGAATTTTCATGAATTACTCTTGCTACAAGCTCTTTGCCTGTTCCTTTTTCTCCTGAAATTAATACCATTCTATCTGTTTGAACTACAAGTTCGATATCCTCTTTAAGTCTTCTTATTGCCGGGCTTTCTCCGATTAAGATTGGTTTTACTTTTGAGCTCATTCGAAGAAGTTTATTCTCTTCAATTAGTTCAAGTCTGTTAAGAGCATTCTTTATAGTTAAAACCACTTTTTCAAGTGACAAAGGTTTTTCAAGAAAATCAAAGGCTCCTGCCCTTGTTGCATTTACTGCCATCTCTATGGTAGAATGTCCTGAAATCATAATCACTTCTGTGGTTTTGTATTTTTGTTTTATCGTTTTTAAAATTTGGATACCATCTTTTCCTGGTAATAAAACATCTAAAATAACAATATCAAAAGATGTTTTTTCAAGCCTTTCAAGAGCTTCTTCTCCTGTGATAGCGGTTTCTCCAATCCAACCTTCATCTTCAACTATACTTTTCAAGGATGTTCTCACTCCTGATTCATCATCTACTATTAAAATTTTCCTTTTGCTCATTTTTTAAACTCCACTACAAATTTTGCACCTTTTTTGTATGTTTTGTCAAGGTAAAGCTCTCCTCTGTGTTCGTTTACAATTTGGTGAATTATGGAAAGACCTAAACCAGTTCCTTTTTCTTTTGTGGAAAAATAAGGGGTGAAGATATTATCCTGAATTTCAGGTGGAATACCGGGGCCTGTATCAGCAACTTCCATGATTATTTTGTCATTTTCTGATTTTGTTGAAATATAAATTTCTCCTTTTCCTTCCATAGCTTCAGATGCATTGTTAAGAAGATTTACAATAACTCTTTTAATTTGTTGAGGGTCAAGCATAAGCTCCGGAAGGTTAGGAGATAGCTCTAAAATTACTTCTATGCCTTTGTTAACTTCTCTAAAAACGGAGACAGTTTCTTCAATAAGAAAGTTTAAATTGATGCTCTTGAATTTGGGATCAGGCATTCTTGCGAAAGCCATGAAATTATCCAAAAGATTTCTAATTCCAGAAACTTCAGAAAGGATTGTAACAGAAGCATCTTTTGCAATCTTTTTTAACTCATCGGCGGGTTTATCTATATTTTTAATTATTCTTTGTGCAGACAATTGGACAGGGGTAAGCGGATTTTTTAACTCATGAGCTACTTTTTCCGCTATAACCTTCCAATCTGATAATCTTTTTGCCCTTATAATATCAGTAAGATCATCAAGGACTACTATAAGCTCTCCTTTACCCCCTTCACTTTCCTTTAAGTATGTTATTTTTATTGCTATTTCTCTTTTAACTCCTCTTCCGGTTGTTATTGTTGTTTGAAATTCATTATATCTTAAACCCATCCTCTTAACCCTTAAAACTTTTTCAAAAATTTCCAGGAATGCTTCATCTTTTATTAGTTTAAAAATATTTTTTCCCTTAGTCCCGCTCTTTGAATTAATGTTTAATAATTCTATAGCTGTAGAGTTTAATTCTAACACCTGTTCGTTCTCATTAAGAACTACAATACCAGCTCTTATATTGTGCAAAATACTTTCCTGAAATTCCTTTCCCTTTTTCATTTCTGCTTTTTGTCTTTCTGCAATTTCTCTCGTATTTGCAATCTCTTTGACCATTTTATTAAATGACTCAATTAAAAATCCGAATTCATCATTGCTGTCATAATCAATGTGTATATTGAGTTTACCCTTTGAAATCTCTTCTGTTGCATATGCTAATTTTTCAACTGGGATGGTTATTTCTTTTGCCAGATGAATCCCCAGCCATGAAGCGGAAAAGATTATCAGAAGTGTTATTAAAAGAAATATTGATATGTATGTTATTTTTATCGGAGTTTTTAAGTGTTCAAGTTGTTTGTATCTTCTGAGGCTGTAAATTATTTTTCTTAAAGGAGCAAATCTTTTTTCGTATAAGTATTTTCCTGAAACAATTAAAAGGGAAATGCCATTATAATTTATGGCTTTTCCCCCTCTTAAAATCTCTCCTGTTCCCAATTTATCGGATCTGAATATTTCTCCATTTACGATACCTTTTAAAATTAAATTATCCGGGATGTTTTTATATTCATAAAGAGGGATTTCTGGATTTAGAATTGTGATTTCCTCTTTATTGTTTATGTAAAAGCTGATGAGGTCTAATCCGTATTCTTTCATCTTTTGGATTAAAAATCTATTGAGAGATTGTTTAGCTTCCGGTTTGTAAAGCTCTTGCTTTGTTATATTATCTAATATTATTTGAGAAAAGTGAAGAGTGGTCTCTTTGTATTCATCAAAAATTGCAGTCCTTATATTCTCTGCTCCTTCCATGACTGATTTAATGGGGCCTTTATACCATTGTTCGATGCTTTTTGAGATAATTCCGGCTGCAAATAAGAATAAGAGAATGGCCGGGATAATTGAGAAGCCGACGAAAAACATTACTAATTTGCTTTTAAAATGTGCTCCTATTATTTTCTTTTTTTTCTCTAGTATTAATTTGACGATATTTCGCCCGAGAATTATAAATGTTACTAAAAATAAAAGTAGTACGATTACTAATATTGAGAACAGAATTATTGAATCACCTATAATTAAAGGTGAGAGATTTATACTTTCACTTATAGCGAACCAGAAGATTACCAGAAGAAGAATTATTATAATACTTAAAAGCAAGATTATTCTGTTCCTTCTGTTCATCATCCAAATATTAACACAGAGGCTTGATTTGTTCAATTATTAAAAGTATAATTTTTTATGAGGATAAATATAGAAATACTTGTATTTAAAGTAGGTAAAGCTATTTTAGGAGTTAATATAAGAGAAATTAAAGAGGTTTTAGGAGAATCTAAAATTTATCCTCTTCCAAATGTTTCTGAAATTATTCTTGGTAACATAAATGTGAGAGGTACTATTTGGGTTTTATTGGATTTGAAAAAGATATTATTAAATGAAGTTAATAGTGATAGCAAAAAGAAATATTTTTTATTAACAAAAGATAGTGAGAATAAGGTGGCTTTTCTTTGTGATGAAATAATAGATATTCTTGATATTACTCCGGGAGAAATTCAAAGAATAGAAAATAGTGATAAAAAGGCAAAATCCTTCTTTTTGGGTCAGGTTTATTACAATAACAGGATTATTCCTATTATAAATTTAAAGAAAATAACGCAAACGAGTTTAGATAAACTTTCTGAGATAAATTTTGAGGAAATAATCAGGTGAGGTGCTTCAGTGAAAAAATATATATTAAAAAATTTTAAAAAGATAGTTGTTATTTCATCAATATTAATATTTTTGACATCTTTTTTGTTTTTTTTAACTTTAAGTGATTATCAGAGAGATAGGTTGTTACTTGAAAAGTATAAGCTTTCTCATAACTTGGTTTCTCAAATATTTGATCATGATGATATTGAAAAACTCATAAATCACGAAGAGGGTAGTGAATATATATTGGAAAAATTAAACAGCTCTTTTGATAGTATTGAAAAAAGTTTTTCTTTGGGAAGGAGAGATGTAATTTTAGCAGAAAAAAAAGGTGGGACCTTTTTCTTAATTTTTGTAAAAGGGATAAATCCTTCTAAAGAATTTAAAAAGAGAATTAAAGATGAGTTCAATTTTAGAAAAATCCCGTTTAAAGGGGGGAAAAAATATTTTTTGCTTATAAGATTTACAAAAAAATTTTACCCCTCTGTTCCAAGGGCTTTTTTATTTTCTTTTGTAATTTTGTTTTTCGTAATAGCAAGTTTTTGGATAGTGTTTAAGGAGAGGGATAAAAAATTTGATGTTTTTGAGAATATGGAAAAATTATTACCAATTAAAAATTTGGAAGAGAAATTAAAAGGAGAATTGGATTTTTATCGTGCTATAGAAGCATATATGAGAAGAGTAAACGAATTACTATTATCAATAAGTACTTATATTGAACAGGTTAAATTAGAAAATTATAGGGATAAGATGAAAGAAGGCCATGAATTCTCATTGAAATTGTATGAAGATGAGGAAAAAATTCTTGCAGATAGGGATGAAATAACTTCAGAAATTAAGAATATTTTGGATCGAACAGATAGGAATTTGGAAATAGTAGGTGAATTATCTGAGAAAAGTTTGAAAGATGTTTTAGATAAGGGAATAAAGTTCTTAGAAGAGCTTGATTTGAGTATCCAAAAGATTGATGAAACAGATAATGAACTTAGAAACCTGTTAAATAATTCAAGGAATGCAATTAATAATATTGTTGAAATTGCAGAGCAGACTCATCTTATTTCAATTAATGCTGCTATTGAAGCAAGTGGAGAGGAAGGTAATAAAAGATTTTCTGTTGTTGCCGGTGAAATGAGAAAACTGTCGGTAGAGATAAAAAATGCAACAGTGGTGATTCAAAATTCTTTTGATATAGTGGAAAAATCTTTTAACAAGGAGAGACTTATTTTAAATAATGCTTTAAAGGAAAGTCAAAATAAATTATCAGAATTGCTCAGTGCAATTAAGGAATCTTCTGATAAAGATGAATCTTTGTTTAAACAACTAACGCTAGAATTGAGAGAAACAAAGTTTTTGCTGAATAATTTACATTCAAAGGTTGAAGCCAGGAAGAAGATAGTAAGCGATATTAACTTTTTTGCAAAAACAATTTCTGAAAAAATGGCTAACCTTAATAATTCATATGAAAAGTCTTTTTCTTTGCTTCAAAGAATTGAAAAAAAAGTAAGTGAGGTTAAGAAAAATGTATAAAGGAGAGAAGGTTGTTTTTATTGTTCTGGTTTTTCTCTCTATAGGCCTGATATTTGGAACAATTTGGTATGATTTTGCAACTTATAATGTGATAAAAGGAGTAAGGATAGAGGAAAATTCTTTAAAGGATATTATAAAGGTAAAGAATCTAATAGTTGAATTGGAGATAGATTTAAGAAAAATGAACCCGGATTATCCTTGTGATTCTCCTGTGATTGTTGAATTTGTAGATAATATTAAAAAGGAAAGTTTTAAATATCCTTTATTTTCTCCAGGGCTTTTTGAGAAAATAAAGAAAAAAGTTGAAAAAAAAGAGAAGGTCGGAGTTATATTAAAGGATGTTGCTAAATTCAGGAGTATTTATAATAGGGAGATTACTAAGAGTTTAAAAAATATTGATTTATCGAAAAAAGAAATCCTGGAGAAAATCAAAAGTACAAAAAGAATAAAACTTTTACTAACCTTTAGTATATTAGGATTAATCTTATTTATTATTTATGTTTACAGAGTTCGTTTTGTGAAGATATTAAATTTAATTAAAGAGCTTTTTTTCAAAATTACTAATAAAGATATTAACTATGAAAAGGATATTGAACAAGTAGAAGAAAATATAATAAAAAAAGATAAAGATTTTTACGGTTTATTCGATTTAATGATAAAAAATCTTAAGACAGTTAAGAAAATAATAGAATCTCTTCATTTAGCTTCTATTAAACTTTCTTCGGCTTTGACGAGTATTGATAATTCCATGGAGCAGCAATCGTCTGTTATAAGTGAAGAAGCTTCTTCTATCAATCAGGTAACAGCTTCAATTGAAGAATATAGTATTACTGCAAGTGAAATAGCTGCTTTGGCAGAAGATATAAAAAAAATTGCGTCCTCTGGTAGAGAAGAGGCTGAAAAAGGTAAAGAAGCTGTCAAGGATTTAATAAATTTTTCTAAAAAGTTTAAGGAAAATTTTTATGAACTTGCGGAAAAAAATCTGAGTATCATAAAAAAATCAAAGGAGATTGACGGTATTTTAAAGATAATGGAAGAGATAACATCTGAGATTCATCTTTTAGCACTAAATGCTTCAATAGAGTCTGCAGGTGCAGGAGAATATGGGAAAAGATTTGGGGTTATTGCTCAAGAAATTAAAGATTTGGCTGATAATTCAAAAAAATCCATTGAAAAGATAAAAGAGACCATTAAAGATTTTCATAATTCGCTTAACAGTTCTGCCATTGAAATAGAAAAGAGTTCTTATTTGGTAGATGAGGTTGATAAAAAGATTGGTGATTCGGAAAAACACTTTGATAAATTAATGGCCACTATTGAACAAGTTGATATGTTTTCTATAAATGTTTCAAATGCCACTTCTCAACAAAAAATTGCTTCCGAGCAAATAGTTGTCGTTATGAGAGAGATTTCTGAAGTAATCAACATTTCGGCAAATGAAATTACTCGAATTAAAGCAAACCTTGAAAAAATCATGGAGGTTTCTCTACTGATAAGTTCTATCTTGAATACTTTTAAACTTTCAAAGAAATATAACCTGATTAGGCAAACAATGGATGATATTATAGAAATAACAAATGGTTCGGAAGAAGAGATAGATAATAGGTTAAAGGAATTGCTAAAGCTTAACTCTTTTATAGAAGGAGTGTTTATAGCTGATAGTGAGGGGATTCTTAGACACATAGCCTTTTCAGAGGAATATGAACATGATGTTGAAAAATACTTGTTAAATGATGTTTCTGAAAGAGAGTGGTTTAAAACTGCTATTGAAGAAGATAGTTTTACAGTGACAAAGCCGTATACTTCATTGGTTTCCAATGAGTTAACAATTACTTTTACCTCTCCTTTGCAAAAGGATGGAGAGGTGATAGGGGTTGCTGCATTTGATATTAATTATAAAAAGTGGATAGAAGAGATCTCTCATGAGCTTTAATTTGAATTCTTTTAAAAAGAGATTTTTGGAAGAAGCAAGAGAGAATTTAAACTTTTTAACAAATGGTGTCGTACTTTTGGAGTCAGAGCCAGAAAATATAGATAGAATAAAAGAATTAATAAGGGTTGCTCATACTTTGAAGGGTTCCCTAAAAATGATGGGGTATTCTGAAATTTCAAAAATTATTCATGAGATTGAGTATTATTTAACTGATCTTTTTGATGAAAGAGTTGAAATTGATGGAGAAAAAATTACCGAGCTTTTACATAAAATAGAAGAAGTAAGAACTCTTCTTTTTGGAGAAAAAAAGACAAAGAAAGGACAGGATGTAAAACGAGAGGCAGGTAAAAAGAGAGAAAAAGGTGATAGAAGAAGACAAAATGAATCCAAAAAGCTAAGAAAAAATAAAGTGAGTAAAAAAGAGAAAAGAGTAGTTGTTGCTAAGGAAAGTTCCTATTCCCCGGTTCTTAACTATGTTAGAGTGAAATTTAATGATATCCTTGAATTTTCAACTATAATGGAAGATTCTTACTACAATATTTCTGCTTTAGCTAATTTAATTGAAACAGGGGAATACATTGCAGAAGTTAAAGAGGTAATTGAAAGAATTAAAAATAATATTAGCTTTTTATTATCAAACTTAAGAAATTATCAGCTAATTCCTCTTTCGCTTCTTTTTGATGTACTACCCAAAAGTGTTAGGGATCTTTCAATAGAGCTTGAAAAAGAGGTAGACCTAAAAATAAAAGGTAGGAGCATAAAGGTAGAAAAAAAGATTTTTGATCAGCTTTCTTCTATTTTAATTCACATAATAAGAAATGCAATTGATCATGGAATAGAATTCCCTGAAGAGAGAATAAAATCCGGGAAAAACAAAAGAGGGAAACTGACTATAGAGGCTTATGCAAGAAGAGGGAAAATCTACATTGAAATAAGAGATGATGGAAGGGGAATTAATTGGAAAAAGCTTAGAAAAAAAGCTGAAAAAATAGGTTTAAAAGAAAAGGGCGAGGGCCTATCTCCTGAAGAATTAAAGGACTTATTGTTTTATTCAGGTGTTTCAACAAAAGATGAGATAACAGAAATATCTGGGAGAGGTGTAGGGCTTGATGTTGTGTACAGCATAGTGAAAAAATTAAGTGGAAATATTGAGCTTAATTCAAAAGAGGGAAAAGGGACCACTATTATTTTATCTTTTCCTCAGATGCTTTCCCTTGTGAAATCTCTTATTTTTGAGATAGGAGGAAGAGCTTTTGCGATTCCAGTAAGGAATGTAGAAAAAATATTTAATAAGGAAAAAATTAAGATATTAAATAAAAACAATAATGCATACATGTACTTTTTTGATCAAATAATCCCATTAGTTGATTTAAAAGAAATTTTAAACATAAGTTCAAGTTCGTCTTCTTTTGTTATAATTGTTGGAGAAGGAGAGAGCAGTTATGGGATCTTAGTAGATAATATTATAAAAATTGAGGATTTAATTCTTGAAAGCAAGATTCCTATTGTTGAGAAGTATTTTCACATTTTAGGGACATCTTTTTCCGAAAGCGGAGAAATCATTCCTATTCTTGATCCTGTAAATCTTATAAAAGCGATAAACTTAAGAGCAATTTCAATGGATGAGTTCAATATTAAGAAGATCAGAGTTTTAATAGTGGAAGATTCTGAACTAACGAGAGAGATCATTTATGAAACTCTTTTGAAAATGAACTATGAAGTAGAACAAGCAGCTAATGGTATTGAAGGGTTGGAGATGATTGAGGTTTTTAATCCGGATATTGTTCTTACAGATATTGATATGCCTAAAATGGGTGGAATAGAATTCTTTAAACATTTGAAAACAAGAGGATTTAATAAACCGGTTATTTTCTTATCATCTCATGAAGAGGATGAAACAATACGGTATATTGAAAGTATTGGAGCTTCAGGATTTTTGAAAAAGAGTGAATTTTCCCCGGAATCAGTTAATAGAATGATAAAAAAGGAATTTTTTAATTCGAATTAAATAAAAAGAAAATGAAGAATAATATTAGCAAAGACTCTTATTTTTTAATTGGAATTGTAGCATCAGCAGGAGGACCTTCTACTCTTAAGAGTCTTTTTACCAAAATAAGGAATGATATAAAAACCCCTATAATTGTTTCACAACACATGCCTGATGGTTTTAAACAAGGTTTAGTTGATTGGCTAAAGAGTGAAACCGGTAAATCTATAAAAACCGCAGAAAACGGGGAATTGATTAAAAAGGGAAGAATTTATTTTCCACCGGATGGTTTTCACATTGAGGTAAAAGGAAAAAGGATTGTGTTGTCAAATTCCCCTCCTGTCAAGGGAATAAGACCTTCCGGTGATTTGCTTTTAAAAAGTCTTGCCAAGTCTTTCAAAGATAAAGCGATCGGGATTGTTTTAACAGGGATGGGGAGTGATGGGACAGAAGGAATGAAAAATATTTTTAAAGTAGGAGGAACTACTATTGCTCAAACGCCCCGATCAGCTAAGATGCTCAGTATGCCTGAAAATGCTATTAGTTCTGGAAGTGTTAAGTATATCTTTACACTTGATGAAATAGCTGATTTTTTATCAAAATTAGAGGGAGAATATGAAAGTATTAATTGCGGATGATTCGCCTTTTATGTTATCTGTTTTATCTGAATTTATGAAGGCTGAGGGTTTTGATGTTGAAACAGCTGAAGATGGCCTAAAAGCTGTACAAAAGGTGTTTAACTTTGAGCCGGATGTTATTATCCTTGATGTAATGATGCCTTTTATGACAGGGTATCAGGTTGCAAGAATGCTCAAAAGTGACAGGTTAACAAAGAACATTCCTATTATAATTCTTACATCAAAATCGGATGCGGCTGATGAATTCTGGGGGTATCAAGTTGGGGCTGATTACTATGTTGTAAAAGATGAAAATATCGAAAGCCTACTGAAAAAATTAGCTGAAATAATTTCTAAGTTTAAGTTTGTTAAGAGAGAGAAGAAAAGTATTACAAAAAAGGATTATTCAGCACTTGATATTGTTGCTAAAGTTAACGAACTTTTGGATAGAAAACTTTATGAATTAACCATATTAAATGAGATAGGAAAACTTGTGGGAACTATAATTAATTTGGATTTAATAGTAGAAAAACTTATGGGCTTTCTTTCAAAGATTCTTGAATACTCTGCCATTATTATTATGATAAAAGAAAAGAATAGTATAGAGATAATCGCCAATATTTCAAGAGAATTTTCTTTAAAAGATTATGAAAGAGTAAAGAAGAATTTAATAGGAGAATTGACTAAAGAAATGGATAGAGAAATTCTTCTTTCAAATGAGAGAATTTACGGAAATGAAAATCTTAAGAAAGAAAATTTTAAATCTTACAATGAAATAAGAACTGAGAAGATAGAAGCAGAGGGAGAGAATGAAGGAATTATTGCTTATATTTCTTTGAAAGATAAAAAATTTTCCATTGGAGAAAAAGCTCTTTTATCCACCATTTCAAATTATTCATATTTAATTGTTTACAGTGCAATTTTATACAAAAGGGTTGAAGAACTTTCTATACGAGACTCGCTTACCGGACTCTTTAACCACGCTCATATTATAAGTACTTTGGACAGAGAATTTAAAATAGCTGAAAGATATGAAAAGCTAATTTCCATAATTATGGGAGACATTGATAAATTTAAAGAAATAAATGATACCTTTGGCCATCTTTCAGGAGATTTTGTTCTTGAAAAAATTTCTGCTATTTTATCCGAAAGTATTAGGGATGTTGATTATGTTGGGAGATATGGTGGAGAGGAGTTTTTGCTTATACTACCTGAAACAAAAAAGGCAGAGGCAGTAAAAGTTGCCGAAAGAATCAGAAAAAAAATTGAAAACACTGAGTTTGATATAGTTTCTCCTCCGATAAAAATAACAATAAGTTTTGGTGTCGCTTCTAATGAGGATAATGTTGAAACTTCGCATCAATTAATAAAAAAAGCTGATGATTTGCTTTATTTGGCAAAAAAGAATGGTAGAAATAGGGTAGAGGGCTAAATCTCTCCTCTTGACATGATTTTTGTTTTAGAATAATCTTTTTTATGAGAGGCGTAAAATTTAAAATTTTAGGTCTGGTTGGGGGTTTTTTTTCTTTTATTTTGCTATTAATCCTGCCAACTTCAAATTCTATTTTAGTATCTGGTACGAAAATAATACTTTCCCATAGTGAAAGTATTATTTTAAAAAAAATAATAACTCCTTCTCGCAAGGAGATAAATTCAGATAATTTTTCTGAAATTCTCCTTAAATCGAAGAAAATTTATGTGAAAGTTCCCAAAGATTTCTCAAAAAGTGGAATACATGGGATTAAATTAGCTGAGAAAAAGGGCAAATCTTTGTTTGATTTAATTAAAATTCAGGGATATGCTATAAAAGCAACTCTTGCTATAGCTTTGCTTATGGCTATTTGGTGGATAACAGAGGCAATACCTATTCCGATTACTTCAGTGCTTCCTCTTTTACTATTCCCCCTTCTTTCTATTGCTGGTCCCAAAGGAATCTCTTTCCCCGGTTTTTTTAATCCGTTCTATCCTTATATGCACTATTTAATAGTGCTTTTTCTTGCCGGTTTTACAATAGCTGAAGCTATGAAAAAATGGAATCTTCACAAAAGAATCTCCCTTTTCTTTCTTACAAAAATTTCATTTTCCCCTAAAAAAGTTGTGTTTGCCTTTATGGTTATTACCGCTATTATCTCGATGTTTATATCAAACACTGCAACTACTGCTATGATGCTTCCGATTGGATTGGGTATAATAGCAGCTTCTGGCACAAATAGTAATGAAACCAATTTTGGGAAAACCTTAATGCTAGGGATTGCTTATGGTGCCTCTATAGGAGGAGTCGGAACCTTAATTGGGACTCCTCCCAATGTTGTTCTTGCAGGATTTGTTGATAATCTTTTGGGAATAAAGATTACTTTTTTTGATTGGTTGAAAATAGGCCTTCCTCTTACAGCCCTTATGCTTCCTTTAACCTTTTTTGTATTAATAAAAGTTTTTCCTATTAAAGATTTAAATTTAGGAAGTTCTAAGAATATAATCAAAGATGAATTAAAAAAGTTAGGTCCTTTGACTAAAGGAGAAAAAAACACTCTCTTTATTTTTGTACTTACCGCATTTTTATGGGTGTTTGAAAAAAACATTAAATCTCTGTTTCATTTGAAATGGGTGAATGATGCAGTTGTGGGAGTCTTTGCAATTATACTTTTTTACATAATCCCTGTTAATATAAAAAAATGGGAATTTACATTGAACTGGGATACAAATAAAAAATTACCATGGGGAACACTGCTTTTGTTTGGAGGTGGTTTATCTTTAGGAACAGCTCTTGATAAGACCGGAGCTGCTTCTTACATCGCAAGTTCTCTTGGAATTTTTAAAGGTGTTCCTTTTATTGTCCTTCTGTTATTTGCAGTTTTTTTAATGGTTTTTTTAACGGAGATTACTTCGAATACAGCCTCTACAAATATGATGCTTCCAATACTTTTTTCTATAGGAATTACGAGCTCTTCCAATCCTCTTGTTCTAATGATAGCAGGTGCTCTGGGAGCCTCTATGGCTTTTATGCTTCCTGTGGCAACTCCTCCTAATGCTCTTGTATTTGGTTCCGGTTATATCAAAATGAAAGATATGATTAAACCAGGCTTTTTCCTCAATATAATTTCTATATTGCTCATAACTTTGTTTTTATATTTAAGGTTTTAATTAAAAAGCATATTGAATGTTGACATAGAATATATTATTATTTAATTGTGAGAACCCTTCTGCCATCTTTTCATTTCTAATAACATAATTTGCCTGAAACTTTACATGTTTACAATACTGGTAATTCAAACCAAAGCTATAATTATTGTATCTCTTAACTCCGAAAGTATCAAAACCATCCTCTTTTGGGGAAAAAGCATCATATCTTACAAGAGCTTCTATCTTTTTATTAAGTTTATAGCCGAATTTTAAAAAGAAACCATTGTAATCTATTTCTGAATCTGTTGCTATAAACTCTTTTTTACCTTTCATATATTCAGCCTTAAAATTTATTCCATTTAAGATATAGAAGAAATGGGCTCCATATGTGGTGTTTTTTACATCCGTTGTGGATACTTTTGACTGAGTGGCATAGCTTCCAATTCTTACTCCCTTTATTGGAAATAGCTCTACTCTTCCACCAACAAACAAGCCGTCTTCTCCGGAATAAGTGGAAGATTTGACTGAAGGAGTGAAGATTTTAGATGTTTCAGGATTTCCTATCATAAAGGCATAGTATGCCTTTTTTTCAAAAATCTTTCCGCTTACCTGTACTCCCATTGTTCTGAAGCCGGCCAATCCATTTAATTTTGCCCATTGAAGAACAAACATTGATCTTTCGACAAAATCAAGCTTCCCCGATGGTGTTAATGAGGTCGAAACCGAAGCAGGTACTGTGAATTTTCCAAACCTTATATTAAATTCATCTCTGAATTTTAGATCAAGGTAAACATCAATTAGTCCTGCGGCCTGTTTATCCCATGAACCCTGAATTACACCTACTACTTTTTTTGAGAATTTTGTTGCTACTTTTAATCTTACCCTTCTTGCAGTAAATCCCAGTGAATAGTCGCCGTTTGAGTTATCCTGAGCATATGAAAACCAATTTTGTACCAACCCTTTAATTTCAACATCTATAGCAAAAACCAATGAAAAAGAAAAAAATAAAATAAGAAGTGTCAACACCAAACTCTTTTTATTATTCATTTAAAACCTCCTATGAAATTAAAATGTTTTTAGGTTACCAAAATAAAAAAAAAAGTCAAGAAAAAAGTGGATATAAAGAGTGTTTTAGGTTATGGTATTTATAAGAATAAGGATATTAATACTTGTAATAGAATTTTTTTTAAGATAAAATGAAAAATGATCGAGAACAAACAAGTGGAAGAGTTAAAGAAAGAAATAGAAAAGCTAAAAAAGAGAATTAGCGAATTGGAAAGCGAAAATATAATTGCAAGTGCTATTTTAAATCTTGCTCCAATAGCTATTGTAATTTATACAAATGAAAAAATAGTTTATGCAAATGAAGCTTTACTAAAAATGGTTAAGGCTAAAAAAATCGATGATTTAATAGGGAAAGATGTAAGGGAATTTCTGTTAAAAAAGGATGAAGAAGTTATTGAAAGGATGAGAAAGGTCGAAAAGACTAAAAAGGCTTTTACCAGTGTGAAAGAAAGATATTTGGATTTGGAAGGAGGAATATTAGAAGTAGAGATATCGGTTATTCCTATAATATTCAATTCAGAGGATTCTGTATTAGTGTTAATGAGAGATCTTACTGAAGAGGAAAGGTATAAAAGAAAGTTGGAAGACAGAGAAGCAAAGTATAAGATTTTAACAGAAAATTCACTTGTGGGAGTTTATATTTTGCAGGATGGAAAGATTATTTTTTGTAATAATAAATATGCTGAAATAATAGGTGAAAAGACATATAAAGATGTTATTGGAAGAAGTGTTTATGAGTTTGTTCATCCTGACGAAGTTGAAAGAGTTAGAGAGGAGATAAAAAAGAGAGAAAGCGGGGAAAAAAAGTTTAGTCATTATGAAGTTAGACATTTAAGGAAGGGGGAAATTAGATATCACGAAGTTTTTGGAAGTGTAATAAATATTGGGGGAAAACCGGCAGTAGGTGGGGTTCTAATTGATATTACAAAGAGAAAGTTAATGGAGAAAAAGATAGAAGAGAGTGAGCAAACTTACAGGGGAATTATTGATAGTATAGAAGAAGCTATATATATTCAAGATAAAGATGGTGTTTTTCTTGATGTGAATTACGGGGCTGTTAAAATGTACGGATATAAAAAAGAGGAATTAGTTGGAATGAATCCTGAAGATGTTTCAGCTCCCGGTTATAATAATATGGAAGAGATCTTTAGAAAAGTTATGCTAACCCTTAAAAAAGGAATCCCTCAGGAATTTGAATTTTGGGGAAAGAGAAAGGATGGGACTGTTTTCCCTAAGAATGTAAGACTTTACAAGGGGACATATTTTGGAGATGATGTTGTTATTGCGGTAGCTCAGGATATTACAGAAAAAAAACGGATGGAAGAAGAAAAAAAACACATGAATATAAGGATACAGAAATCGCAGAAACTCAGGACATTGGGAACTTTGGCAGGTGGAATTGCACATGATTTTAACAATATTTTAACACCCGTTTTGGGCTATGCTAATATGATTAAAAAGATTAATAAAGATAAAAGAATCAACAAATATGTAAGCTTGATAATAGAATCTTCTCAAAGGGCAAAATCATTAATAAAGAGGATTCTTTCATACAGCAGAGATGTTCCAATGGAAAAGAAAATTATAAATCTTGAAGATGAAATAAAAAGAATAGTTTCCCTTTTGAGAGAAAGTATTCCGGCTACGATTAAAATAAGAAAGAAATTGAGTAGAAGCTGTTCTCCTGTTTATGCTGCTTCTATTCACATTCAACAAATATTAATGAATTTGTGTACCAATGCTTTTAAGGCAATGGAGGAAAAAGGAGGGATTATTGATATAGAATTGTCAGAAGTATCAAAGGAAACCCTCCCCGATCAGTTAAAATATCTTGAAAGTGATAAGTTTGCAATGATCAAGGTAAAGGATAATGGAGTTGGCATGAGTAAGGAAACTTTAGAGAAAATATTTGAGCCTTTTTATACAACAAAGGAGGATGGAACAGGTCTTGGAATGTTTATAGTTAGCACTATTGTAGAAGGGTATGGTGGAGATATTCTTATTGAAAGTGAAGAGGGAAAAGGAACAGAGGTTAGGGTATTTCTTCCGGTAGCTACGAAAGAATTAATAGAAAAGGTAAAAAAAGAAGAAATGGAAAGGAAATCCGGAAAAGATGAAGTAATTAATCCTAAAAAGAAAAAGAAAGGGGAGATAAGAGTTTTAATTGTTGATGATGAGAGAATGATTACGGAGCTTATTCAGGAGGTTTTAAGTAGTGAGGGTTTTAAAGTTAAAGTATTTAATGATAGTAGAAAGGCACTTAAAAATGTTAGAAAAAACAAGGAAAATTTTGATTTGATTATTACGGATCTTACAATGCCTCAGATGACAGGTTTGGAATTTTCAAGAGAGGTTAAAAAAATAAACCCGAATATTCCAATAATTTTGCTAACTGGATACAATAAAGAGTTGGACGAGAAAAGCAGAGCAGAGTTCAATATAAAAAAGATATTAATGAAACCTATAAATATAGAAACTCTGTTAGCAGAGATAAAAGAAATTATCTCTTAATTCTTTTGATTCAGATGAAAGAGCATTCGAAACCATTAAACCGTAATTACATTATTATTCTAAAGAAAGCTTTTTGCTTGAAGCTTTTATTTTTCACTTATACGAATTTCAGGCGAAAAAGGTAAATTTGTTCTTTTAAGTGCCATTTGTTATAATTTTATACTTTAAGAGAGGTGGAAATGAAGGCAAAAATTACCGTAAAATTGAAAGATATTGTGTTAGACCCTCAAGGAAACACCATACTTCACTCTTTGAAAGAAATGGGTTATGAAGAAATAATCAAAGTCAGACAGGGGAAAGTTTTTTTTGTGGAATTGGAAGAAAGTGATAAGGCGAGAGCAGAGAATCTATTAAAAGAAATAGCTCACAAAGTTTTGTCTAATCCTGTAATTGAGACTTATGAGGTGGAGATAATAGAATGAAGTTCGGAGTTGTTGTTTTCCCCGGTTCAAATTGTGATTATGATACTTATCATGTATTGAATAATGTAATGGGTGTCCCCACAGATTTTATCTGGCACAAAGATACTCTTTTAAGTGATTATGATTTGATAGTGCTACCGGGGGGATTTTCTTATGGTGATTATCTCAGGTCCGGAGCTATAGCGAGGTTCTCTCCTGTAATGAATGCTGTTAAAGAGTATTCTGAGAAAGGGGGGCTTGTTTTAGGTATTTGTAATGGATTCCAAGTGCTTCTTGAATCAGGCCTTTTAAAGGGAGCAATGCTTAGAAATAAGAATCTTCACTTTATTTGTAAGCATGTATATATAAAGGTAAAAAATACCAATACTCCTTTTACAAATGCTTTGAAAGAAGGGCAGGTATTAAGAATTCCGATTGCACACGCTGACGGAAATTATTTTGCTTCGGACAAAGATCTTAAAGGTATTAAAGATAATAATCAAATAGTTTTCCAATATTCAGATAAAAATGGTGATATTAATGATAATGTTAATCCTAATGGTTCATTGTTAAATATAGCAGGAATGGTCAATGAAAAAGGTAATGTGCTTGGAATGATGCCTCATCCTGAAAGAGCTTCTGAGAAAATTTTAGGTTCAACCGATGGTAGGTATATTTTTGAGTCAATAATAAATTATCTTAAAAACAGGAGATAAAAGATGAGCTTTGAAAATTTAGATAAAATTCTTGAAGAGCATAATTTAACAAAAAGTGAATATGAAAGAATAGTGGAAATATTAGGCCGGGAACCCAATATTACTGAATTGGGTGTATTTTCTGTTATGTGGTCAGAGCATTGTAGTTATAAAAGTTCAAGAATCCACCTGAAAAAATTACCAACGGAAGGGAAGAGAGTGGTTCAAGGTCCCGGTGAAAATGCGGGGGTAGTGGATATTGGAGATGGTTATGTGGCAGTTTTTAAAATAGAATCTCATAATCATCCCTCTTTTATTGAGCCTTATCAGGGAGCTGCCACAGGAGTCGGAGGAATTTTAAGAGACATTTTTACGATGGGAGCAAGACCTGTTGCTGTTATGGACTCTTTAAGATTCGGATCTCTCGAAAAGCCTTTGAACAGACAGATATTTAAAGGTGTTGTTGCAGGTATTTCCGGATACGGAAACTCTGTGGGAGTTCCAACCGTTGGAGGTGAGACCTGTTTTGATGATAGTTTTACTTATAACCCACTTGTTAATGTTTTTTGCCTTGGGATTACGAAAAAGGATAAGGTATTTTATGCAAGAGCAAAGCATGTTGGAGCAAAGGTCTTTTATGCGGGGGCGAAAACTGGAAGAGACGGGATTCACGGTGCGACAATGGCTTCGGCTGAATTTGATGATTCACTTGAAGAAAAAAGGCCCAATGTTCAGGTGGGAGATCCTTTTAAGGAAAAACTTTTAATAGAAGCATGTCTTGAGGCAATGGATAAAGGGGTTGTATCCTCCATTCAAGATATGGGAGCTGCTGGTTTAACATCTTCTTCTGTTGAGATGGCGGATAGAGGCGGGAAAGGAATAGAAATAGATGTTTCGAAAGTTCCCCAGAGAGAGGAAGGAATGATTCCTTATGAGGTTTTGTTATCAGAATCTCAAGAAAGGATGCTGATAGTTGCAGAGCCGGGAAAGGAGAATAAATTAAAAAAGATATTTAACAAATGGGATCTTGATATTGTAGAGATTGGACAAATAACGGATTCCGGAAAGTTTGTGGTTAGGGAAAAGGGGAAAATAGTAGCAGAGGTTCCGGTTAGCTCATTAACATCCTCTGCTCCAAAGTATGATAGACCTTATTTGAACATTGTTAAAAACAGGGAAAAGAAAATTAATAGTGATGATTATATTGGTAAATTTTCAATTGAAAAAATAATAGATGATTTTTTGGATGATCCTAATATAGGGAAAAAGAATTGGGTCTTTGAGCAGTATGATCATATGGTTCAGACTAATACTGTGGTTTATCCGGGGAAAGGAGCTGCTGTTATAAGAATAAAGGGAACAGACAAATTTCTTGCAATGACTGTTGATGGTAACCCTGATTATGTTTATTTGAACTCATACGAAGGGACAAAAAGGATAGTGGCAGAATCTTATCTAAATATTTCAGTTACAGGAGCTGAGCCTGTTGGTGCTACAAATTGTTTGAATTTTGGAAACCCGGAAAAGCCGGAGATTATGGGAGAATTTAAGTATGCGGTTGAAGGTATGGGGGATGCATCCAAATTTTTTGAAATTCCTATTACAGGAGGTAATGTAAGTTTTTATAATGAAACAAATAGAGTGGCAATAAAACCCACACCGGTTTATGGACTTGTTGGGGTAATAGAGGGAGAGGAGAATATTATAACTTCTAACTTTAAAAATGAAGGTGATTTATTATATTTGATAGGAAATCTTGAAACGGATTTTGCGGGGTCCTTTTATTTGAAAAAGTATTTTGATAAGGTTGAAGGGGTTCTTGAAGATACTCCTCTTGAAGTGGTTAAAGTGGTGGGAGATTTTTTGAGAAAAAATACAAAATTAATTAATTCTGCAAATGATGTATCACAGGGTGGTGTATTTGTAAGTCTTTTAGATTTTATTACTGATGAATTTGGTTATTTATTACAAATTCCCGAAGGATATTCCCCTGAGCTTTTTTTGTTTGGTGAAACAGCTGGTATGGTAATAGTTTCGGTTTCATCTGAAAATCAAAAGAGGTTTGAAGAGAAGTTAAAAGAATCTTCTGTAAATTTTAAGAAAATAGGGAGAGTAATTTCTAAAAATATTAAAATAGATAAATTAGATAAAACAATCTACGAAAGCTCATTAAAGAGTTTTGTTGAAAAATATGAAAAAGCAATTTCCAAAAGGATGAGCAGATAAGATGACAAATTTTGTCACAGCTAACAGACAGTAATTGTCTTTAAAAAAAAAGAGTATGAAAATATATAGTGTTTTATTGGCACAAAAGTTGATGTATGTTTTTACTAAAATTTAAAGGAGGTTTAAATGAGAAAAAAAGGATTTTCACTTATTGAGTTAATGATTGTTGTTGCTATTATTGCTATTTTGGCTATGATTATGACTCCTAATCTTTTGACTGCTATTCAGAAAGCAAAACTTAAATCAACAATGGAAGATATGAGAAATATTGGAATGGCAGTTGATAATTATATGAGTGACTGGGGTATTGCTGTTCAGGGTTCCAGTGCAGCAGCAATCAGAACATATCTCCAGCCTTTCTACACAAAGAAATATGCTGAAACAGATCAGTGGAACCATGCATTTCAATATCAAGCATCATTAGATGATTATTCTGTGAAATCTTTGGGAAAAAATGGAACAGATGACGGCACATGCCCTGATGGTAGCGCTTCTTTATATGACCCTCCAACATCCAAGAATGATTTTAACAGAGACCTTGTTTATTCTGACGGGGCTTTTACTTGCGCACCAAGACAACATTAATCTATGCTGAAAAATATGAAGAGGGAAAGGATGCTCCTTTCCCTCTTTTTTTTTAGTCTTTATATCCTTCCTTTAATTTTTAGTGTAGAAATTTATAGGGAATTTCTGGTTTCCGAAGTTCTTATATTAATTCTTTTACTTCTTTATAAAAAAGATATTAAAATTCCTGAAATTAATTACCTTTTTTTTTTCTTTTAATCCCTTTTTTATTCATTTATAAACCTTTTTTCCACCATATTTATTTTTCTTCGTATTTTTTCCTTCTTTTTCTTTTGACAATAATTTTTCCTTCTTTTGATTTTGATAATGAGTCAATTTTGTTGGCTCTTTTTATCCCTTTCTTTTTCCATCTTGTGTATTCGTATGTACACATGTTTATATTGTTTCCCAAACATGTGAAAATATTAGAAAGTATTGCAAGTCAGGATGTAAATTTTAGAACAGTTTTATGGAATCAGATTAAGTATCAAAGATTAAAATCATTATTTTCTCTTCCGACAGAATTTTCATTTTTCATACTTTCAATTTTTCCATTATTTTTGTATTTTCTCTACAAAAAAAAGGTTAACAAATTTATATCCGCTTTTTTGATTATATTTGTTTTAATAACACTTGTGTTAAGCAAATCTTTTGGAACTCTTTTTGGCTTCGGAGCTATTATAATAACAATTTTTGTATTTTTCCCTTTAGAGAAAAAAATAAAAGAAATAATTAGTGTTTCTCTGTTTTTTATTATCTTGTCAATTGGTACTCTTATCTCTTTTTTCCGTGGACAGGATTTGATTAATTTAACTCCTCTGAAATTGAGAACATATCATTGGATAGTAGCTATAAGAGAGTTTTTAAGTTCACCTTTTTATGGAGTGGGGCTTGGTAATTTTGGTCCCTATTCAAGTTTTTATTCTTTATCTACAGAACCGCACTCAAAGTTTGCCCATAATTTTGTTTTGCAGATTTTAGCGGAGTTGGGTGTTGTAGGTATTATTATCTTAATTATTTCAATTTTCTCTTTTATAAAACTTTTAAAAAAAACAGAGAAAGGTTTTTTAAACATTGCTTTGATTTCATCTGTATTGGTTATAATCTTTTATAATTTGATTGATATTGGTATCTATTTTCAGTCAATTGGCATCCTTTTTGCTTTTTTAGTGGGATTTTTGCTTAAAAATTCAAGATTTACTTTAAGAAAGATTAATACAAAAGAGAGAATAGTAATTATTCTTATTCTTTTATTTATGCTCCCTGTATTCTTTTCGGATTTTTATTCTCAGAATGCAAAACTTCTATGGAAGTTTGATAAAGAAAAAAGCTTTTTTATGGCAAAAAAATCAGTTAAAATTTTCCCTTCAAATCCTGTAGCAAAATCAGTTATCGTTTCTTATTATATAGCTAACAATAGGATTATGAAAGCTGAGAAAGAGTTAATAAATTTAGAAAAAATAGACCCTGTTTCTCTTGTGACATATAAATTGAAAGTTGCATTGGATTTAAAAAGAAAAGATTATTATGATTTGCTTTCACTTCTCGAGTTTGTAGAGCGAAAATACAGGGATAATAATTATTTTACAGATTTAAAAGAAAAGATTTTGAGAAATGAGTAGAGAAGGATTTTTAAAATTAGAGAATTTTTTAAAGTACTTTTTTTGGTTTTCAGTAATTTTTCTCTATTTCTTGCCTGTTCATTATTATATTTTTCTTTTGGACATTATCGTTTTACTTGTATTGGGATTGAAAATAATTAATGAAGAAAAAATTTCTCTTAATAAAAATTTTTTAATAATTTTTTCTATTTTTTTTATTGGAGTTAGTCTGTTACTTCCTTTTTATAATCCAATTTATCCTCCCTTTGTTTTTATCTCTCTATTGTATTTTGTTTTTTTATTTATTTTATCCGGATTTAACTATGAATCACTTAAACCTATTCTTTTAATATTACCATTTGTGGCAATTCCATATTCCCTTTTAAAAAAACAGTCTGAATTTTCTTTTATTTACAAAAATAATTCGATTTTAGGGTTTTTACTGATTTTAGGTTTTGTTTTTTTTAGAAAAAATAAAATTCTCTCTACCATTTTCTTATTTTCCATATTTTTAACATTTTCAAAAACTTCCTATCTTGCTCTGTTTTTAATACTGATCTATTTTCTGCTTAAAATTTCCGGAAAAAGAAAGAAGGTTATAGCTCTTGTTTTTATACCTATTTTAATAATACTAATTTTTTTATTTTACAGAGCAGCTTTAAACGAACCCTTTTTTGGTAGCAGAATTAAAATATGGAAGACCGCAATTAAAACAGGACTTTATAATTTACCAACAGGTGTCGGAGGATTTAATTTTAACTTTTATTCTGATGAGTTTAAGGAAGTTGAAAAAACGAATATTGATGAGAATTTTGACTTTTATAAAAAATACCTTAAAGATCGGGTGAATTTAAAGGTGTACAATTTTAAGAGAGTAAGGTTTGAGCACAATTTGTATTTAAAGCTTTTTGCTGAATACGGGTTCTTAGGTTTTATTTTATCTGCGTTTCTTTTATATATACTATTTATTATATTCAGAAAAGGTTCTGGTGAAGAAAAGTTTTTGACCATTATATTTTTAATTTTTTCTTCATTGCAAAATTTCAGCTTAAATTATATCTTTTTATTCCCTTTTATAGTGTTTATTGTAAACTCTTTCAAATATAAGTTTTTTGAGGTAAAAAGGGAAGCAGTGGTTTTATCAATGATATTTTATTTCTTTCTTTTTTCTCTTCCTTTATTTTTGAATGAGATTTCAATTTCTAATAATAAGTATTCTTTTTCCAAAAGAGTAATACCTTTTGATTATAGAGCCGATTGTATTAATTTCAATAGAGGGTTCGAAGAATTAAAGAATAACTCTACAATAAAAAATCTCTATTCTCTTAAAAGATATGGAGAACTCTGTATTTCAAAAAATAGACGCCTTAAAGAGGTTTATTCAATGCTCTCCTTTTCCTTTTATTCATTTATAAATAATAGAAATGAAAATAAGTTTATTAAAAAAGAAGCTTTTGCTTATACAAATAGATGGATTTTATTGGATCCAAACAACCCAATAGCTTTAACTCATCTTGCCAAATTGTATTATAAGGTAGGAAAAATAAACAAAGCAAAAGAAGAGCTCTTTGAGGCTTTAAGAGTGGAACCATTTTATCTTGAGGCATTGAAAACACTTAAATCGGTTTATAAAAATTCAAGTGAATATGAGAATCAGCTATTAATTAGCGAAGTTATAAAAAAGATTGTAAAAGATAGAGAGAAATACAATTTTAGAGGAAGCTCTCTTTATGAAAAAATTATAATAGGTAAGTTTAGATGAAAAGAGAAATTTTAAGAAGGGAAAATAGCCTTTTTTTACTTGTTCTCCTTTTAATAATCTTTTTTTTATATTTTAGAAGTTTTAACTTTGATTATATTTGGGATTCTAAAATTCAAGTTGAAAATAATAAACTTATTAGAGATAGTAAAAACCCGTTTCAGGCTTTTAAATATGGATACTGGCAGGCTGCAGGCTTCAATAAGGGCCCCAATGATTACTACAGACCTCTGACCATAGCTTCTCTGATACTGAATAGAATAATTTTGGGAAATAAACCTTTTTCTTACAGATTGGTGAATCTGATAATTTTCTATCTATCTCTCATAGTATTATTTTTTTATTTGAAAAGAGTTGATAGTGAAAAATATTTCGCTGAAGTGATGGTATTACTCTTTGCTGTTTTTCCTCTTCATATTGATAATATAGTCTGGGTTGTTGGAAGATGTGATCTTTTGATGCTACTTTTTGGATTTATTTTTATTTTGTTTTTTGAAATATATATACAGGAAGGCAAGAAATATGCTTTTGTTTTGTCTGTATTTTCTTTTTTACTGGGAATTTTTTCCAAGGAAGCTTTTCTCTTTGTTTTTCCTTTTTTGATTTTGTATGAAGTAATCAGAAGAAGAAAAATTACTGTGTTCTATCATTTTTCAAATTTGGTAATGGTTATTTTGTTTTTTTATGTAAAATTTTCTGTGAATGGTGTTGGTGGTATAAAATTCTCTCTTTTTTCTCCTTTTTATAAGAATTTTTTAATTCTACTTGGTTCCATTGGTTATTATTTTAAATCAATGATTTTGCCATTTGATTTTGTTATGTTCGTTTCGGCAACCAGTATTCTGAGAATTAATTATTATATTTGGGGCTTTTTATTTATAACTTTTTATCTTTTTTTGCTGTATCTATTTTTAAGGAAAAATAAAGATTTTGGAGTCCCTCTTCTTTTTGTTACCGTGTTTTTCCCGGCTTATCTTGTATTTGTCTTTTCCAATTTATTTCCATATTCACTATCTACAAGATACATAATTCTCCCTTTTTTAGGCTTTTTGTGGATTATTGTTAAGAGTATTTTAAAGTTGGAGAATAGGTTAAAAGAAATATTTATTGTTTTTCTGATTATTGCATACGGTTTTTCTATCCTGATAAATTCAAGTTTCTACAAAAACGAAGAGCTTTTCTGGAGTAAACTCGTAAAAAAACAACCGGAGGTTGCATTTATTAATGCTGAATATGCACGTTCATTAATTTTAAAGGGAGAATATATAAAAGCTGAAAAATATCTTGAAAAAGTTTTAAAATTGCGGATGAAGGAATATACTGCAGTTTTAACCGGTGTTCTTTTTGCTAATTTATACATAAAAAAAGCAGAATATAGTAAAGCATTAAAATGGCTGAAAACTATTGAAAAATTACACCTTGACCGTCATAGTGAAAGGGATTTACTTTTTCTTAAAGTAAAGATAGCAAAATATACTGGCGATTTTAAAAAAGCTGAGGAAATTTTAAAAAATGCTATTAGCAGGTTTGAAGATAATAAAATATTTAAAGAAGAACTTTATAAACTTTACCTTTGTTTTGATAAAGATGAGAAAGTTAAAGAAATATCTAAATTCGATAAGAGTAATTTGTCATTGGGATTTATAATGAAAAAAAACAGTTTAAAAAATATTGAAATGATAAAATTTTATGTAAAATGTGGAAATTTTAAAAAGGCTATTTTTCTTATGGAAAAAGATTCTTCAAAAAAAAAGAGTATAAAAGAGCTATTTTCTTTAGCTGAATTTTATTACAGGTTGGGACAGGAAAAAAAGGGAGATGAGTTTATAAAAAGGATTTACAAGAGAGGAAAAAACAATTATATAATTTTAAATGCTATTGGATATTTTTATGTGAAAAGGGTTTTAAGAGAGAGAAAGGCTGTTGAGTTTTTTATACTTTCTTTAATAATAAAAAGAGATCAACAGGATATTTTGAATTTTATAAAGAGAATAGAAGATTAATTTATTCTGTTTAATGCCTTTCTTCTGTTTGAAGCTGAGCCATTAAAAAGGAAAATTTTATTGATTTATGATATAAATATATTTATGGACAAGAGAAAAAGAATTTTTTTTATAATTTTCGTGGCTTTTGTTGTTTTTGTTGTTTATTTTAAATCCATAATTAGTGCAGATTTTGTCTCAGATGACAAAGCTTGCATAAGAGATGCTCCTGTTTTTAATTCAAAAATTTCTGTGTTTAATGTTTTAACTGCGGGTTTTGATGGAGGGTTCTTTAATCGTAAAAATAGTTTATATTACCGCCCTTTTGTAACTCTCTCTTTTTATATTGAAAAAAAACTAATAGGTTTTAATTCAAAAAGCTTACATTTTACAAATCTTTTTATTTATATACTTGGCATTATAATTTTGTATATGTTTTTGTTAAAACAGAATTTGAAAAAATATTCTGCCGAACTCATTATTTTACTATTTGCCCTTTCTCCGATAAATGTTGATAATATTATGTGGATTGTTTCAAGGTATGATTTGTTTTTATTGTTATTTGGCTTTTTAGCTTTGTATTTACTTGATCTTGGGATTGCAAGAAATAAAAAGATTTACTATTACCTGTCTTTTGGATTTTTTGTTTTGGGAGTATTTTCAAAGGAGACATTTTTAATTTGGCTTTTGTTTTTCCCTGTCTATGAATATATTAAAAGAAGAAAAATCACTGTATGGTATCACCTTTTAAATCTTTTAACTATGATCGGATTTTTCTTTATTAAGTATTTTATTCTAAAATTCGGTAGCTTACATTTAATTACGGGAAAGAGTTTATTTGAGTATTTTAAAATAGGGATATTTACTGTTGGGACATATTTTAAGCTGTTATTTTTCCCTGTGTTAGTACCTAAATTTTACTTTACGGAAGGTATTAGTCTCGAACATTATATTTTCACACTACTTTTTATTGCTTTTATTATTCTTATATTAATTATGATATTTAAGAAAAAAAAAGAGATACTTTTACCCTTAAGCCTTTTTTTAATTTCATTGGGACCTTATTTTCTTCTTGTTTTTACTAATTTGCAACCTTTTAATATATATACACGCTATATGATAATACCTTATTTTGCATTTTTATGGATTGTGGTTTTAATAGGTGAGAATATTCGTAATAAGGTGAAGATCAGTATTGTGATTATCTTAATTATCTTGTTTGTATATTCTGATTTAGAAAGCTCGTCAGTATATAGAAGTAATGTTGATTATTGGACTGATGCCTACTTATTTTATCCGGAGAACAGCAATATCCTTATCTCCTTGGCAGATAGTTATTATGAGAAAGGCAATCTTATAATAGCTGAGCATTATCTTTATAAAGCTTTGAAATATGCACAGAAGGAAGATATTATTACAAAATCAAATATTTATAAGGAATTGGCTTTTATAGAGCTTGCAAAAGCTTATTACCAAAAGGCTCTTATGTGGTTTAAAAAGACAAGGAAGTTAGAGAGTCTGTTTTCTTATATCCCTGAAAATATAAGAATGGAAAATAAATTATTTATGGAAGAGTACTATCGTTATAGAGGAAAATATAAAAAATCAGAAAGCATTTTATTAAATTTAAAAAGGCAGGCTCCATTTAATTTAAATTTATTGAAACTTTTATATGATTTATATTGTGGTTATGAACAGTGGGATAAAGCTTTAGAAGTTAAAAAGGAGATAAGAGAAAAATTCCCTTCTTATTTAAAGGTAAGTACATTGAAGATAAGAGAAGGATTAAGAGAAATGTCAGAAAGGGAGAAGGCCTTATTTTATATGAAGAATAAAAATTATGGCTTTGCGGTAAGACTTCTTGAGAGGTTGAAAGAGAAAAGTGATAAGGATTACTTTTATATGATAGAGTCATATTTTAGGATTGATGAGGGTGAGAAGGCTAACAGAACAATTAAGGAATTTTTGACCAAGAGTAATACATATTTGTCTTACAAAAAGTTAGGTTTCTTTTTTCTAAAGAGGATGTACAGAGTTAAAGAAGCTCTTTTTTATTTTGAAAAATCGCTTGAATTGAATAAAAATCAAGAGGAACTTGTTAGTCTGATTAATAAGCTTAAAAAATTTAATATAAAATAATATTTTTTTTAAATCTTTAAAAATAAGAAAGAATCAACCGAAAGTTTTGTCCCTAATAAATAGCTTAAATTAATTCTGTCTTTATTTTATCTTGCACTGAGTTATCTTTTTTATTAAAATAATAAATAATGAAAGAGGAGGTTCGTATATGATAGCTGTTTTCGTAGGATATCTTCTTTTTACAATAGGACTTGGTTTATGGCAGGCTCAGAAGACCAAAACACAATCGGACTTTGTTTTAGGTGGTTCAAAGCTTCCGGGATGGATGCTCGCTCTTTCTGAAAGAGCAACCGGAGAATCCGCATGGCTTTTGTTAGGATTAACTGGTTTTATTTATGCAAATGGGTTTTCTGGTTTATGGATAGCGGTTGGGTGCCTTTTAGGTATAAGCACAGCATGGATTGTCTTGGCTAAGAAATTTAGAGCAGAAGCAGAGAAATACAATGCCCTTACGATGCCCGAATATTTTTCAGCAAAATTTCCTAAAGATGCAAATACAATAAGAATTCTTTCAACTTTAATTATTGTTTTCTTTTTTGTCTTTTATGTGGGAGCTCAGTTTGCAGGAGCTGGAAAAACCATATTTCAAACTTTTGGATTAAATGCGCAGACAGGACAGATTATAGCAGCTATTGTTATCTTGATTTATGCCACTGTTGGAGGATTTGTTAGTGTTGTGGCTGTTGACACCTTTCAATCAATTTTAATGATAATGACCCTTGTCGTTACACCAATTATTATTTTAATAAAGATATTTACAACTCATATTAGTATATCTCAAGCTTTTGCAGCAGCACCTGCCGGTTATACTTCATTAACCGGTACAGCAACTGGGTTTGCTGCCGGAATATTGATATTTAACAATATTGCATGGTTTTTTGGGTATTTGGGAGGGCAGCCTCAACTTAATGCAAGATTTATGGGGATGAAAGATGATAAAAATGTTAGAATGGGAAGAAATATAGCTGTTATGTGGACTTTTCTTGCATATATGGGAGCTTTTATCATTGGAGTTGGTGCACTTGTTCTTTTCGGACCAAATGCAGTTAAGGATAGTGAAATGATACTTCCCCATGTTTTAACTCAACTATTTCCTGGATGGCTTGCTGCTATTTTATTGGCAGGAGCTGTTGCAGCAATGATTTCAACAGCAGAAAGCATGCTTTTAGTGGCTGCCTCTTCTGTTAGTCAGGATGTTTACAGTGGAATAATAAAGAAAGGAGATGTTAGTGATAGGAAACTTTTAATGATTTCAAGAATAGCAACTTTAAGTATTGGGATTTTTGCATTAATTTTATCATTAACAACTTCTAAGCTTATTTACACAATAGTCAGCTATGCTTGGGCAGGAATAGGATGTTCCTTTGCACCTGCAATTCTACTTTCTTTTTATTGGGATAAGTTTAATTCCAAAGGGGTAATAACAGCTCTTATTTCTGGTCTTTTAACAACTGTGGTATGGATTTTAACAGGTCTTGAAAAGACAATCACCGCGAGAGCTGTGACATTCTTTGTTGCAATAACGCTTGCAGTAATAGTATCTCTTTTAACCAATAAAGGTGAAAAAACAAAAGTAGCATGAAAAAGGAGAGCTTATGAAAAGAATTTTATTTTTTATTTTATTTTCAGGTATTTTGATTACAAGTATTTTTGCAGGAGATATAGGGTTATATGTTTCTATTTTCGGTGGCGCTAACATTCCTTTAAAGACAGAGATAAACGATGAATGGAGTGAAACTTACCTGAAAATGCCTTATTATAATACAATTGAAAATAATTACAAAGATAGTATAACTAACTATTATGGTGTAGAAGTAAGTTATTATTTTCTGAAAAGTTCAGCAATTTACATGTCTTACAATACATTAAAAAAGTCATTTAAATCTGAATATAAAGGGAAATACCCCAATCCTGTTTCTCCTTTTAATTATAGAAGTTTAATTGTTGAAGATGATGTCCGGTTTAATGTTTATCAAACTTCTCTGGGTTTTAAACATAAGTTTGTTGGTAGTGAAGATTTTTTTGGTGAAACATCTATCGGAGTTTCTGTGTTTCACGGAACTCCAACTTTTATGAAAGATATGAATGTGGAGGAGAATAACAATCATAAAGAGGTTATTTTAAAGGATATAGAATTTTATGATACGCATTACAGGAGTATAGGAGTTGAGATAGGAGCAAATTTATATAAAAAGGTATATCAGAAATTAATGTTTGGATTGGAATTAAAGTATAATTATGGCTCATTTAAGATAGAAAAAATAGAGAGAGATGATCTTATTATCCCGCTTCAGTCAATTATTTTCATGGTAGGATTAAAATACGGCTTTTAGAAAATGGGTGTAAGAGAGTACAATTTATATAGCTGGAATGTGAATGGTTTGAGAGCAGCCATAAGAAATGGTTTTATTGATTTTGTAAAAAATTTCAAACCTGATATTCTTGGAATACAGGAGATAAAACTTCAAGAAAACCAGATACCAAAAGAATTAATTTTATTGGAGAAAGATTATTCTTATTATTGGAGTTTTGCCCAAAAAAAGGGATACAGTGGAACCGCTGTTTTTGTAAGAAATGGATATGAGCCTTTAAGTGTAAAAACAGTTTTTCCTTCAGAGCTTTTTTCAAAAGAGGGTAGGGTAATAGAGCTTGAATACGAGAAGTTCACTTTTTTTAATATCTATTTCCCAAATGGACAAATGAGTGAAGAAAGGCTAGATTATAAACTTAAATTTCACGATGAAGCACTTGAGTATTTTGATAAACTTAGAGGTAAAGGGAGAAAACTTATTATAACCGGTGATTACAATACAGCTCATAAGGAAATGGATCTTGCGAACCCAAAAGCAAATGAGAATCGTTCGGGATTTTTGCCAGTTGAAAGAGAGTGGATTGATAAATTTATAAGCCATGGGTATATTGACACTTTTAGGTATTTTCACAAAGAACCACATCAGTATACTTGGTGGACTTATAGGTTTAAAGCAAGAGAAAAGAATATCGGATGGAGAATAGATTATTTTTTTGTGTCTAAAGATTTGATTGATAATGTAAAGGATTCATACATCCTTTCTGATGTTTATGGTTCGGATCACTGTCCTATTGTTTTAAAAATAGAGATTTAATTAAAAAAATCTGAATGTCAACCCCACTCTGTATTCTTTCATCCTATAGCGAGGTGATTCTTGCCTTATGTATGCCCCATGAAGAACCAGAATAGGGAGGATTTTAACATCAATTTCGGCTCTTAATCCCCAAACAAACTTCCATTCAGTATCCCTTTCTCTTGCGTAGCCTGCCTGTCCTGTTATACTGTAATGGAATAAACTAAAATCGCCTCGTGATGTTCCGTAAATTTGATGTTGTTGAAGTCTTTGAGGAGCATAGTATTGAGGTGGATCAAAATCAGAGTCTCCAAACCTGAAGAGGTACCCGATTCCAAGAAATGGCCACTCTTTGAATCTTCTGTAAAACCTTCCATATATTAGAATTATGTCGTTGGTATCAGTGTTGTGTCTGTATATTATATTGGCAAAAAGATCCCACATATCCTGAATTCTTGAGTAGGTAAAAAGTGAAAATCTATTTGACATAATATCCTGTCTTATTGTTTCTACTGTTTCAATTTCTTCGTGAGCCGCTTCTAAATCTATGTGTCCTCCCCATTTGGCGTTTGGTATATGAATATTAAAAAGCCCTCCGACATGGTCTTTTATATTGTCCATATCAAGATACCATAACTTAAAATTTAACCATCTTTCTTCTGAAAAATGAAGTTTGATGTTTCCTCCGTATCTTGTACCTTCTTCAAACCCATAGCCATTTCTTTCCCAATGATTCCTGTTTGCAAAAGCTGTAATTTGTAAAAAATCACTTAGGTAAATTCTACCTTCTCCACCGTATCCCCAAAAGCTTCTTCCATCGCTATCTTTCCAGGTATCATAATATCCATATAGGAAAAGATGTTTTCTATTAAGAGCACGTTTTAAAGCTTTTTCAATTCTTGTATAACCTGGAGATTTTTTATAATCCTTTGTTTTAGGATAAAGTTTTAAAGCTAATTTTAATTTATCAAGGCCATTTGGAAGATCTCCTTCCATATCATAATTGGAACCCCAATTAAAATTGAGTTCAATTGGATTCGCTTCGGCTTTTTTGGCTTCTTTAAACCTTATATTCGCTCTTTCATGTTGGCTTTGCCAGTAAAGAATTTTTGCAAGCTCAAGTTTTACTCTTACTAAAGGGTTTTCTTCTCGGAGGTATTTAATTAAATCTTTGGCTGTCCAGTTAATTGGGACAACCTTCCCCGGCAGTCTCAAATTATCAATTTCATTTTTTACAGAACAAACAAAACCTGAAGAATCATAGGCTATTGCAAAATCAAAATTTTCTTTAACTGCTTGATGAAGAGTTTCAATTGCTTCATTATCTGTGTCAAGGGAAATTTGCCCGTAATCTCCCCAAGGATAGACTAATATATGTTTATAAGTATCTCCCAGAGCCTTTGATGCTCTCTTAAGCTTTGAATTTATCCTAAGGTACATTGAAACTTTATCTTCTTTTTTACCATGGATGTATAGTTTATGGGTAAAAGGATTTCCCAGCGTCCCTTTATCATCGATTACTTCTTTACTGAAATTGATTGGTCCGCTTGATGCGAGCATCCATCTTCCACTTTTTAAAATTTCTGAATTATTAATTAAGGGAGAGTTTGTATTCAAAGCTAATACTACTCTACCGTCAATTTCTTTTAGTGTTATGTTGACTCTGTTAATGATTTTGCCTGACGGATTAACGATTACAACAATCACTCTTTTTTCTTTTGATGTTGTTGTAAGTTCAGCTGGTGTGATAAAATGATAACCATTGCTTTTAAGTGCTTTAAAGTGAGCAATTACAGTATCAATGTTTATCTTACCGAAATATTTGCAAAGGGAAATATCTTTGTAAATTAAAATGGGAACAGCTTCATTTACATTTCTTTTTGCATTTTCTCTTAAAAATTTGTAGGCTTTCCTATATTTATCCGCTTCTGCATTTGCAACTGAAAGTTTAACCTTTGCCATAAAATCCCATGGTCTTTGTTTTACAATTTTTTCAGCATATTTTAAAGCTTCAAAGGCTCTATTTCGTATAGAGTAAATGTCTTTTAAGGAAGATAATGCTATTAAAAATTGAGGGTTCCTTTTTAAAAGTTTTTTGTAGAATTTTTCAGCCTTTTTTAATTTCTTTTTGTATATAAGAGCTTCTCCAATTATTCTTAGCATAGACACATTTGAAGAATCGAGTTTTAAATACTCTTTTGCAGCTTTTTCAGCTAAATCAAAGTCTTTTAGAATTTCTGAAACTTCAGCCTGAATTCTATAAACACCGGCTTTAACATCTTTTTTTATTGCTTCTTCAGAAATTTTAAGAGCCTCATCAAACTTTTTTTGAGAAATATAAATATCTCCCAAAAGTTCATAAGCATCGGCATCACTTTTGCTTGATAATAATTGTTTTAGAATATCAATCGCATCTTCCGGTTGGCATTCCTCGTACATGGAATTTGCAGCACCTATTGCATAAACCGGGGTGTCAGGGTAGGAAAGATATAGTTCCTGCCATAAAGTAAAAGCCTTTTCCTTTTCTCCAATCATATAATACATATCTGCTAACATGCTTTTTGATGTTATATCTTCATCGGTAACTATTTTTTCAAACCATTCTATTTGTTTTCTTGCTTCCTCATATTTATCAAGTTTTAAAAGGGTATTAAAAAGGTCAATCCTTAAATCAGGCTGAGTAGGCTGAGCTTTTAAACTTTTGTAAAAATGATTTATTGCAAGCTGAAGTTTTCCCTTCTCCAGAGCTAATTTAGCTAAAATTCCCTCTTTTATAGATTCCTTCGTAGTTCTGTTTAAAACATTCTTCATTATATTCAGTGCTTCCTGCTTATTTTTTAACTCTTCTGCAATATTGACAGCAATTGCCCAGATATCCGGTTTATCTGGATCCCGTTCAATTGCTTTTTTAAATAAATAAAGTGAAAATTTTAAATTATCTCTGTTCTTCATTTCTACTGCTATTGCAATAAGAATATCCGTCAGTTTTTTGTCTAGTTCAGGGTGATTTTTGAGGATTTTCTGGATTTTTTTATTTAGGATTATGTTTGAAAGCTCTTTATTGTAGGAGCAGAGATCAAGAGATGTTATAAAGATTTTTAATTTATCCTCCTCTGTTTTATCATTTAATTTATTAATAAATGGTTTCAGGTGTGTTGGTAATGGTTCACACACATCAGAGTTGGCTTCTGCATAGGATAAATAAAGCCCTGTTAAAGAAAGGTTTTCTCCATTATTCCATGCGACTCTTAAGATTTCTTTTGCTCCTCTGTATCTTGTATTATTTATAAGTTTAAGTCCTAATGGTAGAAATTCACTCTTACCTGTCCATTTTTTGTATAATTCTACAGCCTGATTTAATCTCCCATCTTCGGCAAGCTGAGCAATGACTAAAAAAATGAGTTTGTCTTTATCAGATAACTCTCCGGAAATAGCCTTATCCCATGCTTTGATAGCCTCATCCTTTTTCCCATTCATCCAGAGACTCCACCCAAGATCTCTCCATGCGGGTGATTTATCCGGAGAAATTTTTATCAATTTTTCGAGAGGGGTAATAGCATCTTTGCTTGATACATTTGAGCTCCAATCAAGATAAGCATTTTCTAGCATCCTTTTAATTTTTTTATCATAAGGATACATTTTGTAAAGTTTTTCCAGGTATTCTGATGCTTTCATAAAGTTCTTTTTTGAATTTTCAACAAGAGCATTGGAAAGGAGTGTTATTCTTTTCCCATTTTTTAATGTTTTGATTTTGTTTTCTAATTTATTTGCTTCTTTTGTATCCCCTTTTAATTTTAGAACCATGAGCTTTAATGATAGGGCTTTTCTATAATTTGGATTTTCTTTTAGCAATTTATCAGCATAAAAAAGAGCTTCCTCATAGTTTTTCCCTTCGATTAAAGCATTAATTATCCATTCTATAACACCTTTATTCTTAGGGTTTTTTTCTAATATTACTTTCCACTCTTCTGCTGCTTTAAGAGGTTTGCCTTCTCTGAAATATGTCCAGCCCAATTCTCTTAAAAGAGGTGTCCAGTCACTTCTGAACTTTTTACCATTGATAAAGCATTCAATGGCTTTTTGATTGTTTCTATTTTTAAGATGGTGGATACCGAGCTGTGTCCATGCAAGAGCGAATAATGAATTTACATTATCGGATATCTCCTGAGAGTTTATTTCAACTTCAGAAAGAATAGTTTCAGCCTCAGAGAGTTTTCCATAGATTATTTTTTTCATAGCAGAAATAGCAGCTATTGCTTCTTTTTTTTCTACATTGTTTTCCCATTTTTCTAAAATTTTATCTGCTTCCGAATAACTCTCATTCATTATTAATTGTTCTATTGAGGTCAGTATCCATCCTTGAACCTGGGTATCATTCTTTTCTATTGAAAGAACCGTTTGAAAACAGTTAAGTGCTTCTGAATATTTACCTTCTATCATTAAAATTCTTCCGAGTTGTTTCCAGGCTGGAGCATAGGCAGGATCAGCTTTTACGGCTAATTGTGCATATTTGAGCCCTTTTTTTAAATCGCCATTCATCACATTTAATTTTGATTCATGAATAAGCCTTAAAGTAGAGGAACGGATTTTATTAATATCTTTTTGAGAAGAAGAAAATAAAATTGTAAAGGATAAACATATTATTAGAAATAGTAAATATTTTCTATTATAAATCATTCTTTTGTTCCTTTTATCGCAATTTTTAACCCTTTAATCCCATCTATTTTTCCAACTGTTAAAATAAGTATTCTATCTTCTGGAATATTTGCTACAATTGAATTGTATGCTCTTTTAACATCTAATGTTTTTCCGTAAATAAGAATAATGTCATCTCCCAATGTCCATCTCTTTCTTGCCAATTCCATGGCTTCTTGAGGAGTGACAATCCTTAATATATTAAAGCCATATTTGTGAAAGGCTTTGTGAAGTTCGCTCTCTTTTCCGTAAAGAGCAAAATATTTTAATAAAAGTCTGATAGCAGGATATTTTAATTCGGAAATTAATGCTATTACAAAATTTTCAGCACTTTTTTTATTCATGTTTGTGTTTAATTGAAGTAAGGGGATAGTTGAAATTCCGACAGAAGCTGCTTTAAGGATTTCGATTTCTCTTTCTTCCTTGATAAAAATAGGATTTATAGTACTATTAATTCCCATCTTTGAAAGTTCCTTTTTTGCTTTTAATAAATTATCGATATTTGAGAAAGGTCCAACGAAGACACCGTGAACTATTTCTGAATTTTCAGAGTACTGAATTTCCTTTTCAAAGCAGACAAAACCCTTATTTTTTAGAAATTCATAGAGCGCCTCAGCTTCAGCTGGTTCACTGTATTCTCCAATTTTTAAAACAAAAGAGCCTGATGGAAGGAATATTTTTTTATTATTTTTCCTTTTTGCACACTTTTTGTCAATGAAAATATTGTTCTTTTTAATGTATTGAAGGTTTTCTAATATTCTTAGATATCTTTCAGTCAGATTTCTATCTTTTAAATTTTCAGAGTAAATCATGTATGCTTTATTCTTTTGCTTCTTTATTTTTACATTTAACCCCTCTTTTTTCAGTTCTTTGAGAAGAGAGTTTGCTCTTTTTTCACTTTTAAATCCTTTTATTTTAACAATGTAGGAGCAATCCAATCCAATTAAGTCATCTTCATTTATGTTTGAAGAAAGTGAATTGTTATTTTCTCTGATAAAACTTTTAATGAAAGCATTAAAGCCCTTTTTCTTTATTATCTCGAGTTCTTTTTTTGCTTTTGTAAAAGAAGAGTAGGGACCCACAGAAACTTCAAAATAGGGAGAGTCTTTTTTATCTGATAATTTTCTTTCAATAGTATTAAAAAATAATTTGTTTAGGTACTTCTTTAATGCTTCCGCCTCAACTTTTTTAGTATAAGTTCCAATGTAGATTTCATATATTTGTTCCCCTTTGTTGGTCCCGAGATTTCCTAAAAAATCATTTCCGATTTTCCCATTGTACCATGTGGGAATTATACCTGTGACTATTTTTTGAGCTTCAGGGGTTAATTCTTTGTAGCTATTAACAAAAGCAAAGACTTTTGGTATCTGTGATGCCTTGAAATCCAGGAATTTAACATCGGATTTTTGAGCCAAAAAACCTATTCTTCCTTTTACTGTATTTGATGATACCGGCAGAGCATCACTAATCAACTTACCATTGTGCCAAACCCAAGCTCTTTTGCCTTTTAAAATGAATTTTATATTATGAAAGGTTTCTTTTTCTTCTTTAAGTGGGTATCTGAAGAGTGTTTGATACGAATTTTCTATCTTTTCTCTTACATAAATTCCTACTTTATCTATACTGATACTGAAAAATGATTTATTTGAAGTGTATCTGAGAAATATAACAAAAGATGCATCGTCCATTAAAATAAATTTTACATCTCCTTTCATATCTGCCCAATTGTCACTTCCCCTGAGCCAAATATTTGCGTTAGGTGTTAATAAAAACCCTGTTGTTTTTATCTTTCCTTTCTTTATCCAATCCTTTTTATCAGAAACTATTTGATAAAATTGTGATCTTGGAGAAAACTTATCAAGTTCCTTTATTAATCTTTCAGCATCCCAATTTGATGGTATCCTTAATCTTGTAAGGGCATAAAGATTACTCCCCGTCACATTTAAAGGATTGTTTGCTGAAATAAAGGCGATTTTGTAGAACTTTTTTAAAGCTTCTTTGTTGATGTCTTCAGCTTTGGGGTAAGCTCCAAATCCTGTTCCGGGATCAGAATATGGATACAAATAGGCTACAACTTTTCTTCCTACAGGCTTGTAAATTCTATTAAGTATTTCAGCTGATTTCTTGTAATCCTCAAAAATTCTGTACTTAAAGGAGAATTCATCTTCTAGTTTTCCATCTTTCCACATTAAGTGACTAAGAAAATGATCTATTGTACCCTTTGAATCAATGGAGATTCCTTTTATTGCTGAATCCCCCATGCTACATAAGCTCCAGCGCGGGTCTTTAACAAGTTTTGTCAATTCTTTCTCTTTTAAAAACACTCCACCCCTTCTTCTCATCAGACTTGTTGGAACACACATTGACGCTAACATACCAAGATTCTTTAACATTGACCTTGCATATAGATAACTTTCTTTTCTGTTCTCTTCAAACATTATAAAGATGGCTTTTTGGGGAAGAGGTGACTTCTTTTCATAAAAATTGACTATATCTTCTGGGGTTATAGTCTTGTACCCTGATCTTTGTAAAATTGTCAGATGACTATAGAGTTGCTTTCTTGAAATATGATTTTTGCCTTTATTGGAAATATCTGAATAGGATATTGCTAAAAATCCTCTTCGTGATCTCCATGTTTTTGGATGGTAATCAAGAGGTGCTGCTGGTCTGTATTCTCTATAAAGAATTAATGCAAAAACACCTAAAAGAAAGATAATTTGTGCTAAAACGAAAATTTTTTTCTTCATTTCTTTTTCTTTTTCCTTGTTCCCCATCCACTTGTCCAGAATGTTAAAGCTGCCCACGGTAATTGCCAGATAAGAACAAACATGTAAAAGAAATTAAATGGAATAGAGTAAACCCACATTTTTGATCTTTTTAAAAAAAGATAGGCCCCGGACATTAAAGTGCTCATTAACAAAATTCCAAACAAGTAGGTAAAGGGAGTTCCATGTTCAAAAATAGGGACGTAAAGCATAGCTCTTAATACTACTAAAGGACCAAGTAAGGGTAATATAAAGCCTAAATAAAATGATAAAGCCATTAAAGGTTGCTTTTTCCACATAAACAGTGAAGCCCTTAAACTTTCTCTAAACCAGGATCTTTTCCATCTTGCCTGCTGTTTAAAAAACTCTTTATATTTTTCAGGAACAATCGTTGTGGTTATTGCTCTTGAATCATAAATTACTTTATGTCTTTTCAAAAGAAAAGTTGTTAAACTTCTGTCATCTCCAAAGGTTGCCTGGTTTCCAAAAGCTGTTTGATGTTCCCATGCGTCAAGGACTTCCATTAAGTGCTCTCTCCTGTAAGCTGCAAGAGGCCCTGAAAGACAGGTAACAGAATCAAAAACACTTTCAGCAGCTTTCATAATGATGAAACTTATATAGTACCTGACCGCTTGCATTTTTGTTAGCATGTTTGTCCATACATTTTCAACATCGCAATGGCCGCATATACCCGCAACATCCGTATCTGTAAAACCATCAACTATATTTCTCAATGCATTTGGTCTTATAAAGCTATCCGAATCAACAAATATGATAATTTCACTATCTGACATTCTAACTCCTGTTGCCATTGCTTCTCTCTTTCCTCTATTCTCACCAAAATCAACAACAACAAGCTCAGGATACTCCTTTTGAGTTTCTTTCAAAACATCAAGGGTCCCATCTGAACTTCCATCATTAATCACTATAACTTTCATTTTATCACGCGGATATTCAGCTTCCATAATTTGAACGATTGTTCTTCTTATATGCTCTTCTTCATTGTAAGCTGGAATAATAACTGTTATGTCTGGAAGATCATCATCTGGCCTCTTTTTTGGTGGTTTATAGAATGAAGCAAATATATATCTACTTATCAAATAAGTTCCCACAGCTAAACTGTAAACAAAGATTGGTACATTAAACCAGAACCAATAGATATTTTGTGATTTAACGAGTAAAAATAAAACAACTGTGATAAACAAAGTAAGAACAGCGATTATCTGAAGATATTTCCATGCAGATCTTTTTAATTTTTTACTAATTGTATCATCAAATGCTAATCCTATTAGTTTTTTATCTTCATCAACAAACTTAATTTCTCCTTCAAAGTTGTAGATACCGGCGGAATACTCTTCAGGCATAGTCCCGTCAGGAATTCTAAATTTTATCTTTACTTTTTTTTCATCAGGAGGGATGTCAATTCCTCCGATTAATAGTCCTCCTTCTGAAATATCGTATGCTATGGCTTTGTAAACTTTTGTTCCTTTACCGTTTCCTATATATATTTTGACAGGAAAATTTGATTTATATCTAATGTGTTCTCTTCTGTCACTATAATCAGGTCTGGATCTTGCCCTTTTCCTTCTATCTTGTTTTACAGTGGGATATAATGGTTTTTTTTCTTCTTTTTTTTTGTTCATTTTCCTCTATTTAGCACTGTAAATTTAAGTCCAGCTAAAAATTGCAGATACTTAACTTTATCCTCTGTTAAGTTTAGAATAGATATTTTACCAGTGAGACATAGTCCTCCGGAAAGATTGAGATCTATTCCCATGTTGGCAATCAATAACCATTGGGAATAAGGTTCTGATTTGTTTAAGAGAACGGTGTACCCTTTTTCTGTCCTAATATTTTCCTCTTTAGCTCCATTTGTGTAATTTTTCCCTGCTCCAATTGAGAAGTAGGTTTTTAACCCAAAAAGCTTTATTCTGTATCTAAAGTTTAAATAATAGTTATAAAAAGATAGAGTTTCAAAAACAAAACTATCTCCATCCGACGGGTCTGTTACCCTTAATTTTGTATTCATTGAATAATCAAGGGTAAAGGCTATGTGAAAATTTTTGTAAATCCTTAAACTTACTTCACTGCTTACGGTTTTAACTGTGTGAGAAGGGATAACGGGAAAAGAGTTTATTCCTTGCAAATATTCAGTTTCATCTCCTACTTGCGGGATAGCGGTGATTCCCATTTGATAGGAAAGAAGGAGCACAGGTTTAAATTCCGAAGTTTCTATATTATTTTCCTGGGAGAAAAGATTTAGATTGAATGAAGACAGAGTAAAAATGCAAATAAATATAATGATTAAAAGTTTAAAGTTTGTTTTCATTATCTTCCTCTGTTAAATTTCCCTTTGCCTATTTCAAACTCTGGGAAGGTGTAGTAATAGTGATTATCATAGAATTTTCTTATGAATCCTGTTGTCCCTTTTATTTCACCAACAATTGCTACCTTTACAGTATGTTTTCCGGCTTTTAAAAAAGAGGTATTTAATGAAATTTCTCTCTTTCCGTCACTTCCTTCTATCGGTTTATCATCAAGTAACCAAACTATATTGGGGGTATCAAACATTGACAAAATAACTTCATCGATACTAATAGAAAACTTCAAAAAAGGAGTATCTTCCGGTTGAATAACCTCTTCACCAGTTGTTACATTGGAAGTTGCTGAGGTGTATGGAGTTAACCAATTATCAAGCAAAGTTATTGTAAAGTATTCCCTACATACCTTACAAAAATCCCATAAATCACCGTGTAATACACACTTTTCTTGAGGTCTGTAATAATGGCATTTGTAATCATAAGCACCTTCAAAAGCTCCCACTACATTTTTATAGAAAAGATTATTTGGAGTTGGTAAGGGAGTGGAATCATAAATCCAGTGTTTCCACGGGATTAAATCTTTGTCTATGAAAACTGTTACATTTTTTGCTGATATTATCTCTTTTGGCTCTTTATCTTTACAGTTATCAGTCGTATCAAATTCATTATAGAGCCCTCCTCCGATACTTGATCTTGAAAAAGCCCTCAAAAGAACATTTCCACAGGAGTCTTTTCTTATTATAATAGACCAGTAGGAAGACATGCTGCTCCACGGATAATCTTTTACTACAAAAACATAAATGTCTGGTGCTATCGGTATGAATTTTTTAACAAAATTGTCAAGCCATTCCTTACATGCATCTCCCATACAGGCTGTTTCCTGTTGCCAGTCCATTGGGAAATTTGCGATGTCGAGATAATGAAAATTAAACATTCTTTTGAATTCCTTTATTGGCGAAGCATCAAAAAATGTTCTTCTATCTGTCCACCCCCCCCAGCATACATTGTAGAGCATAAAATTGATTGATTTGTGAAAGGATTCAAATTCCTCCTTACTGTACTGAACAGGTATAAAAACCACATCAACTCTTCTTATTTCATTACCATTATCAATGAATTTTTTATGAGAAATGATTTTGGCACTATTTATATTTTTTAATTTTAATGAAACCTTTTTCCTCTTTACATTTCTTAAAGTAAAAATTATTTTTTTTATTTCAAAGGTATTTTTACTCTCATTCATCTTTCTCTCCAAAGGAATAAAAGGCAATGTTTTTACATTATTTAAGTCATAAAAAGATACTTTTTCAAACTTTATACTGGAAGGTATATTAACAGAAAATAGGCTTTCTTTTAAAAACTCTTCTTTTGCTTTAAAAGGCGTATAAGGGGTATCGAGATCATAAGATTTTCTCAAAGGATTAAATACTCTGGTCTTAAAAACAATATTTTGTCGGTGATTATAAAATACTATTTCCCAATCCCCCACTTTTGGGAATTTATAAAATTTTTGATTTATACATTTTTCCCCCATATATTTAATTTCACCCTTACTATATTTAAAAAAAAGCTTTTTTAGTGTAAAGGAATTCATAGTAAATGTAAAACTAATAGTCAATAGCAAAAAAAGCAATAATTTTTTAATAATACACTTCTCCCCTTTTACCAATAGAAAAAAATTCTTCTTCATTTTATAACCTTTTATTAGTCCATTTACAATATAGCACTTTTAAACGGTAGTGTCAATAATTAATAAAATAGTTATTTTTTTCACAAATAGAAAACAGACACAGCTATTGCAATAGCATCTGCTTCATCTTCTTTTGGATTATCCGGTGGGTTATTAATAAAAAAGAGAAGATTCTTTTTTATTTGTTCTTTAGTTGCTCTACCGTACCCTGCTATAAGGTTTTTTACTTCCGCAGGTGAAATAACTTTTAAAGACAAATTATTTTTTATAGCTAAATAAATAATAGCCCCCTTTAAATGAGCTGATTTTAGCGCACTTTGAGTGTTCATCCCTCGAAAAACATCTTCAATTCCTAATTGTTCTGGTTTGTTTTTTTTTATAATATTTTCAATTTCAGAGACAATTTCGAAAATTTTTTTTTCATAGGATTTAGCCTTTGAATATAAAACACCACTCTCTTTTAAAAATAATCTCTCTTTTTCCTTTTCTATTATGGCATATCCTGTTTTGTTTAAACCCGGATCAATCCCCAATACTTTAGTTATTGGCAAATTTTTCTATCTCCTCATCGCTGATGTCAAAATTAGCCCACACATTTTGAATATCATCATGATCTTCGAGTGTTTCCATGAGTTTTAACATTTGGGCTGCTTGTTTACCACTAAGTTTGACATAGGTTTGAGGAATAAGCCCAATTTTTGCTTCTTCATAAGGGATGTTTCCTTCCTTAATTGCATTTAAAACTGTTTCAAAATCCTCTGGAGCAGTATAAACTGTGAAGGTCGATTCTTCTTCCTGAATATCCTCTGCTCCAGCATTTATTGCGACTTCCATTAACTTTTCTTCATCAATTTTTTCTTTCTCAAAAACAATAAATCCTTTTCTATGGAACATCCATGCAACACAGCCGGATTCACCTAAGTTACCACTATGTTTTGAAAAAATATGCCTAATTTCAGCAACTGTTCTGTTTCTATTATCTGTGACAGCTTCTATGTATACTGCAACACCTCCCGGGCCGTATCCTTCATACTTAACTTCTTCATAATTAGCTCCTTCAATTTCTCCGGTTCCTCTTTTTATCGCTTTTTCAATATTTTCTTTAGGCATATTCGCAGCTTTTGCATCCTGAATGGCTTTTCTCAATCTTGAATTTTTTTCTGGATCACCCCCCCCCTCTCTGGCAGCAATTTGAAGCTCTCTAATGAGTTTTGTAAAGATTTTTCCTCTTTTTGCATCAACAGCCGCTTTCTTATGTTTTATTGAGTGCCACTTAGAATGTCCGGACATAAAATCCTCCTTAATTTTTAATTAATAAAGAAATTTTAACATATAGTTATTTTAGTTTCAAATAAAGAATATAGGGGAGGAATCATCCCCCCCTATATTAAATATTATTTCTTTTTTTCTTCTATTGCTGCTTGCGCTGCTGCAAGCCTTGCAATTGGGACTCTATAAGGTGAGCAGCTAACATAGTTAAACCCTGTTCTGTGACAGAATTTAACAGAGGATGGTTCTCCTCCATGTTCACCGCATATACCTATTTTTAGATTTGGATTTGTGCTTCTTCCTTTTTCAACTCCAATTTTGATTAGTTCTCCGAGTCCCTTTTGATCTATTGCAACGAATGGATCAACAGTATAAATTCCCTTTTCAATGTATTCGGGTAAGAATTTTCCTGCGTCATCTCTTGAAAGTCCAAATGTTGTTTGTGTGAGGTCATTTGTTCCGAAGGAGAAAAACTGAGCTGTTTGAGCAATCTCATCAGCGGTCAAAGCAGCTCTTGGAAGCTCAATCATTGTACCTATTAAATAGTCAACTTTCTCTCCTTTTTCTTCAAAAACCTCTTTTGCTGTTTTTTCTATAACCTCTTTTTGAAGTTCAAGTTCTTTATAGTGTCCTACAAGAGGAACCATTATTTCAGGCTCCACTTCAATACCTTCTTTTTTAACTTCAATTGCAGCTTCAAGGATTGCTCTTGTCTGCATTTCTGTAATTTCTGGATAACTTATTCCCAGTCTGCAACCTCTGTGTCCTAACATTGGATTCATCTCTTTTAAGGATTCAACTTTGTTTTTTAAATCATCAAAACTAATGCTCATTTCATTGGCAAGCTCTTTGATTTCTTCATCAGTGTGTGGCAAAAATTCATGAAGCGGTGGATCTAATAGTCTTATAGTAACAGGTAAACCCATCATAGCTTTGAAAATCCCTATAAAATCTTCCCTCTGCATCGGTAAAATCTTTGCAAGTGCTTTTTTCCTTCCTTCCAGGTCTTCGGCTAAGATCATCTCTCTTACTGCTTGAATTCTCTCACCTTCAAAAAACATATGCTCTGTTCTACAAAGACCAATGCCTTCTGCTCCAAACTTTCTTGCAACAGCACTATCTTTCGGAGTATCTGCATTTGTTCTAACACCCAATTTTCTAAAATCATCTGCCCATTTCATGAGTTTTTCAAATTTTTGATAGACTGGAGCATCTTCTGGTTTTAGAGTTTCTTCTATAAGAACCTGAACTACTTCCGAAGGTATAACTTTAAGCTGTCCTTTTATAACTTCTCCTGTATTCCCATCTATTGAAATCCAATCGCCTTCTTTAATAATTGTATCTTTTGCTTTCATCTCCCTCTTTTCATAATCTATTTCCAGTATTCCGCATCCAACTATGCAGGTTTTTCCCATTCCTCTTGCAACAACAGCAGCATGGGAGGTCATTCCACCTCTTGCTGTTAAAATACCTTCCGCTGAGTTCATTCCTTTAATGTCTTCAGGTGAAGTTTCTTCTCTTACTAAGATAACTTTTTCTCCCTTTGCTGTCCATTCTTCGGCATCCTCTGCGAAAAATACGACTTTACCAGTGGCTGCCCCAGGGCCTGCGGCAAGCCCCTTTGCAAAAATTCTATTTTCAGATTTTGCCTTTTTCTTATCTTCAGGATCAAAAATAGGATTCATAAGTTGGGTTAAATGATCCCCTTCAATTCTTAAGATTGCCTCTTCCGGAGTTATAAGTCCTTCATCAACCATATCTATTGCAATATTTACTGCTGCAAAACCAGTTCTCTTACCTGTCCTTGTTTGTAGCATCCATAGTTTTCCTCTTTCTATTGTGAATTCAAGATCCTGCATATCTCTGTAATGCTTCTCAAGTTTTTGGTAAACTTCAACAAGTCCTTTGTAAACTTCGGGCATATATTCTTCCAATGAAGGATATTTGCTCTTTCTCTCTTTTTCGCTGATTCCATGTTCTTCTGCCCATTTTCTTGAATCTTCAAGGGTGATTGCCTGAGGAGTTCTTATTCCTGCAACAACATCCTCTCCCTGAGCATTTATTAAAAATTCACCGAAAAATTTCTTTTTACCTGTTGCTGGATCCCTTGTGAAAGCAACTCCTGTTGCACTATCATCTCCCATATTACCGTAAACCATGGCAACCACATTAACGGCTGTCCCCCAATCATCGGGGATCTGGTGCATTCTTCTATAGGCAATAGCTCTTTCATTATCCCAAGATTCAAAAACAGCATTAATTGCCATCCATAATTGTTTATAAGGATCCTGAGGAAAATCCTTTCCCTTCTCCTCTCTAACAAATTTTTTATATCTGTTAACCAATTCCTTTAAATCTTCTGCTGTAAGATCCGTATCTACTTTAGCTCCCTTTTCTTTTTTTACTTCATTAAGTATATGCTCAAATTTTGAAGAATCAATTCCCATTACCACATTTCCAAACATCTGGATAAATCTTCTATAACTATCCCATGCAAATCTTGGATTATTTGTTAATTTTGTGAGTCCTTTAACTGTTTCATCATTTATTCCAAGATTTAAAACGGTATCCATCATACCAGGCATTGAAACTCTTGCTCCAGATCTTACGGAAACCAGGAGAGGATTTTCCGAATCTCCGAACTTTTTGTTAACCATCTTTTCAACTTTTTTCAAAGCATCAAGAACCTGATCTTCCAAACCTTCGGGATAAGATTTATTTTTATAATAATATGTGCAAACCTCGGTTGATATTGTAAATCCCGGTGGTACTGGGACCCCAAGGTTTGCCATTTCAGCTAAATTCGCTCCTTTACCTCCTAATAGATTTTTCATTGAAGCATTACCTTCAGCGCTTTCTCCTCCAAACAAATAAACAAACTTACTACTCATTTTACTAAACCTCCGAATATGTATTTTTAATCTTTGATTTTACTACATTTATAAAATCTGATAAAGAAAATGGTTTTTTTAAAATAGGTATTTTATAAGTTTCAGTGATTTCTTTTAATCTTAAATCTGTCGGGTTAGCAGTTACAAAAATTAAATTATTTTCTCTTTTTTTATCTTTTAATTTTTCGAAAATATCAATTCCGGAAAATTTTGGCATACTTACATCTGAAACAATTAAGTCAAAATTTTCTTTTTCTATTAATATTAAAGCCTCTTCTCCTGAATAAGCATTTTTTAGGTTTGAAAAGCCTTCTATAGATAGAATATCATCCATTAATTCTACCAATGATTCTTCGTCATCTACTATTAATATTTTCGCATTTTTGGGTTCTATCTCTTCTTGATAAATCTCCTCTTTGGCTAATTTTGCTGAGAATGTTAATGTTACTGTAGTTCCCTCGGCAGGTGTGCTTTGAATTTCGATTTTACCTCCGTTTGTATGAGCAAAGCCGTGTACAAAATTTAAGCCGAGCCCTGAAGAATCTTTTTTTGTGGTGAAAAAAGGGTCCATTATAGAATCTATTTTCTCTTTTTCTATTCCTATCCCATTATCATAAATGTTGATATAGAAGAGATAATTATCGTAATCTGTGGAAATCTTTATCTTTTTTTCTTCTTTATCACTTTCCTTTAAAGCCTCTATCGCGTTTGCAATTAGATTTGATATGGCATCTCTTAGATGGAGTTTGTTAAAATATATTTTAGGTAGGTTTTCTTTAAGATTTAAATATACATTGATTCCAAAACCTTTTATTCTGTATTCTATGAGATTAAGAGTTTCCTTTATTATCTCATTTATATCCAAAACAGTTTTTTCCTCCTCCAATTTTGAGAAATACTCTAGGATATTATTGAGGAGATTTACAGCTTCTATTGAATTATTGTTAATCTTTTCTATTTTTTCCAGGTCTTTTCCTGTCAACGAGGTCAGTAACATGTCTGAGTATCCTAAGATAGGAGTCATTTTATTATTTATTTTATGAATTATACTTTTTAGAACATATTTATGAAGATGATTTTCTTCCACTTCCTTTAAGATTTGTTTTATCTTTTCCTTTTCTTTTGAGTACTCCTTTAATTCTGATAAAAGCATTAACCTCTTTTCAATTTCTTTTTTTAGTTGTTTCTCAGTATTGTAGTTATGCAACGCCTGTGCAGTTAAACTAGCACTAACTGACAGATTCTTTAATACTTCATAATTGAATCTTTCTTTGAGAAATATAATGGAAATTATACCATATGATTGGGTTCCAAAGAAGACTGGAATTGCTACTATTATTTTATCTTCTAAACTTTTTATCTGAAGTTCTCGTAAAGTAAATGCTTTTTCATATAATGGCGCCTTTTTAATTTCATACTCATGCTTTAAGTTTTTAACCCCGTCTAATTTATAAGCAACGAATTTTGATATTCTATTATCCCAATAAATAAACTTAAACTCTTCGAAATCTTCGGATAAAGATGTTTTAAGATGCAGTAAAAGCTTGTTAATAATGAAGGAAGGTTCGCTTATCCAGTTTAAAGAGGAAGCAAGTCTAATATTAGCGGTTAGCTTTTTTCTTTCATTAAATAATCTTTCTTTTATTAGTTTTATTTCTTCCTTTTCAATAGTTCTTTTTTCCTCATCTCCAAAAATCAAGTATTCAATTTGTTTTATCTTTGAATTGATTTCTGAAAACTCTTCTTTAAGAAGAGGAGCTTCACTTTCAAAGATTCCTAACTCTTCTATGAATTCTTCTTTAAAAAGTCCTAACTCTATTACATCAAGATTAAAGAAGGTCTTTATTTCTTCTCTTATCCTTTTAAATTCTTTTCCACTTTTTTCTTTTCTCAGAAGTGCTTTTGAAAAATAGTTAGCAATATAGGCTATTTTGGCTATCTCCGTTTGCTGTTTTAATTCAATTTGATTGTTAATTGCTTCATAGAATTTTAAAGGAAGATTCCATTCGCTGACAATCCATTTACCCGCTTCAACGGAGTCAATGCCAAACTTTTCTCTTTCCTCTTTTAGTATTTCATCTTCCTTGGTTTCAAGGTTTATATTGTATTTGTCTTCAAAATTTAAAATTAGTAAAAGCTCTCCTATTTTTAAAAGAAGTCCTATTGTTAAGAAAACATCGGGGGAACCAATTCCATTTGCTTTTGAAAATGTTTTACTAAAAAGAGCAGAAATAAGGCTTCTTTTTATAAAATAGTTGTATTTATCTTTTGCCTTTGTTTCTTTTTTTATAGTATTCATCATATTGGTAATTGAAATTCTTAGAGCAATATTTTTCACTGATTCTGTACCTAATAAATTTATTGCATGAGGTATAGAAGTAATCTCACTTATAAATCCATAATAGGGAGAGTTTGCTATTTTCAAGATTTCAGAAGAAATTCCGGGATCTTTTTCTATTATTTTCGGTAATTCTTTAATTACTTCGGGTGTAGGTTTCTTTTCAAGCTCAAGTATTTTTAAAATAGTGGTGGAAAGAGGAGGTATTCTTTTTAACTCTATTTTTTTGGGCATAAGAAAATTATATGATAAAAGAAAGATTCTTTCAAGAATATAGTTCATCTTTTAATAATTTGGTAAATAAAAAGCTCATAAAACAGAATTAAAAAAAGATAACCTTTTTTATATCTTTTCCGTATAAATATTATAAATATTTTTGGAGGTCATAATGAAAAAAGTTCTTATGTATTTTAACCTTGCTTTTGTTTTGTTAATGTTAGTTTTTTCAAACAGTTTATCAGGAGCTGACAAAGATGAGATCCTGATGAAAAAGTTTAATCAGAATCCAACTTCTCCCGAAGTAAGGTTGAAAAGTTATGAAAAACATAAATTAATGCAAAACACTACTCTGTTTAAAACTTTAAAATGGAATTTAATAGGGCCTTTTGAAATTAGCGGCAGAGTGACTGATATAGAAGTCCCTAAAAATAAGCCCTATGTTTACTATGTTGCTTCTGCATCAGGGGGCGTTTGGGTGACAGAAAATAATGGTATTACATGGAAATGTATATTTGAACACGCTCCTTCAATAAGCATAGGCGATATTGCTATTGCTCCCTCAAACTCTAATATAATTTATGTGGGAGCTGGTGAGAACAATAGTTCAAGAAGCTCTTACTCAGGAACAGGCATTTATAGAAGCGATGATGGAGGCAAAACATGGAAACATTTAGGGCTTTCAGATACTCATCACATTGGAAGAATAATTGTTGATCCCAGAAATCCCGATACAGTTTATGTGGCTGCCATAGGTCACCTTTACACATATAACAAAGAGAGAGGTGTTTACAAGACCACTGACGGGGGAAAGACTTGGAAAAAGATTTTATATGTGAATGATAAGACAGGAGCAATTGATCTTGTCATAAACCCCAAAAACCCTGATATTCTCTATGCTGCTATGTGGCAGAGAGACAGGAGAGCTTGGAATTTTGTTGAAAGCGGAGAAGGTAGTGGAATTTACAGGACAAAAGATGGCGGGAAGATATGGGAAAAACTGACAAAAGGGCTTCCTTCCGGAAAGATTGTTGGAAGAATAGGGCTTGATATTTATCAAAGCAATCCTAAGATTATTTATGCCGTAATAGATAATCAAGAAAAACTTCCAATCAAAAAAATGAAAAAGCAGGGGAAACTTAATGCAATAAAGGTAAGAGCTATGTCAAATGAAGAGTTCGTCTCTTTGGGAGAGAAAAAAATAAGTGAGTTTTTAAAATCATATCATATTCCCAAATATTACACTGCAAAAAAGGTAATAAGACTTTTAAAGTCAGGTAAAATCACTACAAAGGATTTAGCGGATTATGTAATGGATGCTGATATGGCTCTTTATGAAACAAGAATAAAGGCTACGGAAGTTTATGTTAGTAAAGATGGTGGTGATACATGGAAAAAGGTTAGCAAAGGAAGAATAAGGGGAATGACAGTTACATACGGATATTATTTTGGCCAGATTAGAGTTAATCCTAAAAATTGGAAGGAAGTTTATATTATGGGAGTTCCAATAATGAAGTCGGTTGATGGTGGAAAAACCTGGAAAAATACAGGCGGAAGGGGAGTTCACGCTGATTTTCATGCTATGTGGATAGATCCCAATTATCCCAAACACATAATAGTAGGAAATGATGGTGGTGTAAATGTCTCCTACGATGGAGGGAAAAACTGGATTAAAATAAAAACTCTTCCGATTTCTCAATTTTATTCAATTAACTATGATTTAAGAACACCTTATAATGTTTACGGTGGTCTTCAGGATAATGGAGTAGTAATGGGCTCGAGTGAAAATAATGTGAAAATAAGGAAAAAGTGGGAAACCATTTATGGAGGAGATGGTGGTTATGTTGAAATAGATCATAATAATGAGAACATAGTGTACACCGAATTTCAATTCGGAAATGTTGCGAGACTTGATTTGAAAAAGAAGAGTGCTAAGAGTATAAAGCCACATTCAAAAATAGGTGAGCCAAAGTTAAGATTTAATTGGGTTACCCCATTTATTATTTCCCATTACAATTCACAGATTCTATATTTGGGGGCAAACAAACTTTTTAAATCGTACAACAGGGGTGACAGATGGTTTGTTATAAGCCCTGATCTTACAACAAATCCAAAACCTCAGGGAGATGTGCCTTATGGGACTATTACAACAATCTCCGAATCACCCATAAAGCCGGGCCTTCTTTATGTGGGAACAGACGATGGGCTGGTATGGATTACAAAGGATGATGGAGCAACTTGGAATAAAATAACAGACGGTTTACCCAAGAAAAAATGGGTGTCGAGAGTTATTGCATCCAAGTACAAATTGGGTAGGGTTTATGTTACCCTGAATGGTTACAGAGATGATGATTTTAAGAGCTATGTATTTGTTTCTGAGAATTTCGGAAAAACATACAAGTCAATAAAATCAAATCTACCTGACGAACCTGTAAATGTTATAAGAGAGGACCCTTTTAATGAAAATGTTTTATATTTGGGGACGGATGCTGGTGTTTATGTGAGTTTGGACAGGGGCGAAAGCTGGTATTCATTGAATACGAATTTACCTGATGTTGCTGTTCACGATTTGAGAATA
>Ga0190334_1000030_pt1:55000-68124 | contig 68124 bp, 72 predicted proteins | sample 48720478_MG_FD_161270 | JGI IMG/M metagenome (GOLD analysis project Ga0190334, IMG submission 161270) | Hydrothermal vent sediment bacterial communities from Southern Trench, Guaymas Basin, Mexico - 4872-04-7-8_MG | ecosystem: Environmental > Aquatic > Marine > Hydrothermal vents >... | reverse complement strand
CTTGCCGCATCCATGGCGACATCTCCTCCTCCTATAACCACAACTTCCTTGCCAATTTCCACAGGCTCATTAAAATTAACTTTTCTAAGGAAATCAATAGCATATATAACATTGGGATGCTCCTCTCCAGGAACACCGAGATTCCAGGGCTTCATAAGTCCTACTCCAAGGTAGATGGCATCGTGTCTTTTCATCAGCTCTCTGAACTTTTCAGAGTCAACATAGTAATTGAGTTTCAAATCTGCTCCATGGGAAAGAATGAAGTCAACCTGTTTCTTTAAAGAAGGAAACGGGAAGCGATATTTGGGAATACCTGCCATGGTCATTCCTCCAACTTCTGGCATGGCCTCATAGACGGTTACTTTATAACCTTTTAAGGACAGGTAATAGGCCGCAGTAAGGCCCCCGGGACCAGCTCCTATTATTCCAACTGACTTGTCCTTTGGCTCCTGTTTCCTTACTTTTATAACTTCTTTAAGGTCCGAAAATCTCTCTGTGGCAAATCTTTTAAGCCATCTTATTGCTACAGGGTCACCTTCATGACCTATGGAACAATAGCTTTCACATCTTCTGGTACACACTTTTCCACACAATTCCGCAAAGGGGTTGTTTTCATACATAATATTTACGGAACGCTCGTATTCTCCTGAAGCTATCGCTCTTATATAATCGGGAATGTGCATCCTGTCAGGACATCCAGCTATACAAAGTCCACATCCTACACAACGGTCTGCTTCCTTTCTTGCTTCCTCCTCTGTATAGCCAATCACGACTTCTGCAAAAGATTTTACCCTTTCTCCCGGATCAAGCTCCCTCATGGGGACTCTGTTATAATTGGTCAAGCCATGCTCCTTATCTTTCCTGTAACCTTTTTCTTTATCCTCAAATCCTTTTATGTCATAACCGGGAATGTATACAAAATCCTCAGGGACATCTCTTATCCATATGTACTCATTTGTCATTTTTAAGGAAGTGGTGGGACAGGAATCCACACACAAAGCACACCAGCAGCATCTTCCATAATCTATCCTCGGACGATAACCTGAATCTCCCTTTTTGGCCTCAAATCCTTCTACTTTAACCATATCTATAGCCTCATTAGGACAAACAGCTGCGCAGGTTCCGCATCCAATACATTTTTCAAGGTCATTTACATGAAATCCCCTGTATCTTTCCGCAGCTTCTCTTTTTATCGTGGGGACCAATATAGTGTGGGGCCTGCGAGCAATCTGCCTCCAGGCACCCAGGGGTTTTAGAACTTCTTTAAGACCCATAACTCCCTCCTATCTCTCCATTTCTGGTGGGCATATCTGAAGTGCCACCAGGATCGGAGCAACATCTGCTATATTCTGACCAACGAGAAGCCTTTCCGCCAGTGTAATGCCGTGAATAAATGAAGGGCCCTTCACATGAACCCTGCGGGGCTTATCCGAACCGTCCGTTACCATATAGTATCCGAACTCTCCCCTTGTAGATTCTGATTTTACATAAGTCTCACCGCTGGGAATTTTCCAGTAAAGGACATTGGGAAGTCTTGTAAGGAATTCTCCCTTGGGCATTTTGTCTATTATTTGTCTTATGAGTTTTATACTCAGGTCAATTTCCCTTCGCCTGACGAGAAGCATTGACCATACATCGCATCCTTCCTCGGTTATCACATCAAAATCAAGCTGGTCATATGCCTCATAAGGACTGTCTTTTCTTACGTCAAATGGAAAACCACAGGCTCTTGCCACAGGTCCCGTTATTCCCATCTCCTCAACCCATCCCTTTGGAATTTTTGCGAGACCTTTTAACCTCTTCTGAACCACTGCATTTTCCATTATTATCTCGTCATATTCGGGCAACTTTTTCTCTATCATATCCATTGCTCTGAGTACTTTTTCTTCAAATCCATCTGGGAGATCCTTTCTTACTCCTCCTGGCATAATATAAATATGATAAATCCTGGCACCTGTAAGCTCCTCGAAAAGGTCAAGAATGTAGTCTCTATCACCTATTCCCCACTGAACTGGAGTAGAAAGGCCCATAGAACCTGCTATACCTCCGTACCACATAATAAGCATTTGTAGCCTTGAAAGCTCCAGCACCAGTGTTCTTATCCACTTTGCCCTCTCGGGAATTTCTATTCCTGCAAGCTCCTCCAGGCCCCTTGCAAAATTTTCCTCATTGGTATCAGGTTCAGGCACACAAATTCTGCATACAAGGGGAAAACTTTTAATAAAAATCCTTCTCTCCATCAGTTTTTCAAAGGCTCTGTGGAGATATCCAATATGGGTTTTAGCCCATGTTATGGTATCTCCCTTCAGGAGAAGCTCTATGCTCATGTTTCCGGTTATTCCCGGATGCTGGGGTCCTATAAAGAGTCTCACTTCTTCCTTGCTCATTTTCTTCTCCATTCGTCATATTGTTCGGAAATTTCCTTCCGTATATTTATACCGCTCTTTGATTCCCTTTCCCCGAATCTTTCCATGGAATATTTAAGAGTATCGAAATCCCTCCTCATAGGCGGGATATCGTCCCAGTCCTCCAGGATCAATTCTTCATGCTGGGTGGGGTTCCCTTCAAAATTGACTCCGAACATCTCATGTATTTCTCTCTCATAAGCTTCTGCCTGGGGCCACATCCTGTATATTGTTTCAAAATCAGGCTTCTCCCTGTCCAGCCTAAATTCAACTATTATATTGTCCTTCGTTCTTGAGTTCCACAAAATATAACTCAGCTGGAACTTTCCTTCCTCTATCCAGTCCACATACGAAATGAGAGTAAGGGTCCTGAAACCTTCGTATTCCTTCAGGTAAAAGAGCATGGGGATAAGGTCCTTCTTTGTAGTTTCCACTATAAAGAGATCTTTTCTCTGCTTTTTGAAACCGATAACCTCAAATTTCTTCTTCAATCTTTCAACTAACTCCATCTCTCACCTCACCAGTTATAATTGGGCATTCGCCAGTTCTTAATTATTTTTTTCTGGTTTTCTCTATACCAATCGAGGTTTTCTATGTATTTTTTCCAGCCATCCGCCCTTCCGCTGTCTATAAGTTCCTGAAGTCTTTTAAATCCCGCTAGAATAGCTTCTGGTCTTGGCATGCAACCCGTAACCCATACATCCACAGGAAGATAAAGGTCAAGCTTATTGATGGCATTGTATGAGTCATAGTACATACCGCCGTTTATCGGACAGGCTCCAAGCGCCACTACATATTTTGGTGATTGCATCTGTTCATAAACCCTGATTACTCTCTTTAATGTCTTTACCGTAAGATATCCGCTTATTATAATCACATCTGCTTGTCTTGGGGTTCCAGCCATACGCATTCCAAGCCTTTCTGCGTCAAATCTCGATGTAAATGTGGGACGGATCTCAATAGCACCACATCCTGTTCCGTAGGCGACAACCCACAGTGACCTTGCCCTTGTCCAATCATCGATTCTCTTAAAAACTCCTGAATATGTTAATTTTCCCGGTTTTTCATTAAGGAAATACTTATCCTTATCCATGTTTACCTCACTATATAAATCCTTATTAAATCTATCAGTCCGATAAGTGTAGGCCATGTCCAGAAAAAGGACACAGCTTGCTCGAGCTTGAAGCGTGGAAAAACATTGGTTATGAAAAGTGGCCAAAGGAATATTAAAAATGTTTTAAGAAAGGCCCAACCAAGATTGGTTGCCCCACCAAGAAATAGGTCCATAAAAAGGACATATTTTGCCACAGCGAAAACACTTCTTCCTGAGAACATATATGAAAGAAAAGAAGAGCTGTACTCAGTTGGAGGACCTATCGGAATCTCCTGAGGCGCCATAACAACCTGGAATGGGTAGGACATCATCATACCCAGAAGACTAATAAAGGCTGCTGCTGCTGCGAATGGATGAGTAAAAATATGCCAATGAAGAATTCCTCCCTGCTGAGCACGGACTATTCCTTCCACTGTGGTTGTTTTATCGGCTATCATCAAAACGACCACTGAAACTACAAAGGGGAGTTCATAGCCTGCCATCAGGGACAGACCCCTTGTGACAGCAATAGGAGAATGAGGATGTCCGCTTTCTGCCGCGCCTAAAGCCATACCCAAACACCCAAGAACCATAAAGTACATAATCACAATGAGATCACCGCCAAATGAAAAATTGCTGAGATAGGGATGTCCAACCACGATTGGCACAAGAAGAAAAGTTCCAGCCCCTCCCACAAGTCTGAACATTGGGGCAAGGTAGAACATCACACCATGTGATATGGCTGTCTTTTTTCTGAAGAGTTTCCATACATCTATGAAGTTCTGGAAAATTGTAGGGCCTCTTCGATTTTGCAGACGGGCAGTTATTTTTCTCGAAATTCCACCAAGCAATAAACCATATGCTATTCCTCCCAGAAGTATCAAAAATGCATAAAATATTCTTGCCACCATTATTTCACCCCTGTAAAGAAATAAAAGATTATAATGGAAATCAAAATCACATAAGCTGCGTATGTATTTACATTACCTGTGTATATTCTTCTAACTATCTCAGCAAATGCTGAAATCCACTCGTAAATGCCTTCCCAGATTTTTGTAACCATAGGATAGATAAGCCATTTAACTGCCTTGCGAAAGTGATCATAGAGGCCGTAGCCAAAATGCAGGTCTTCAGGGGATTTAGGAACTTCTCCTGAATATCCAACATCCAGCTGTCCCACTTTCTTGACCCTCGCAGAAGTTATTGCAAAGAATATAAGGGCAAGCAGGAAGGAACCCACAAAGAATACCATGAGGAAAAGTGCATTCCAGTGTCCAAGGTTTGACACAACTCCAAGGGTTTTTTCATAATGAAATCCGGGGCTCTCCATTCCTGGAATTCCAGCAAGAACTCGGTTTATGGGATCCAGAAGCAGACGTGGAAAAGCACCAAGCACACCAAGGGATACGAAAAGAATCGCTTCCACAAAGGCAAGGGGAAAGGGAACTTCCTTTACATTGCTATTTTCTTCCTGTAACTGCCCCAGAAAAACGGTGTGAAGAATCTTAAAACAATAAAGAAAAGCAACAGTTGAAGCGAGAAAGGTAACAACCGTTATAAAAATCCAGCCTTTTTCTATAAGGGCAGAATACAAAAGCCATTTACCAGCAAAACCTGAAATTGGAGGAATACCAGCAAGGGCAATTATAGCTACAAGGGTTGAAAGAAATGTTAGAGGCATTCTTCTTATAAGCCCTCCCATACGAGGCATGTATGAAGTTCCAACCCTATAGATTATTCCAGCGGCTGCAACGAAAAGCAGCCCCTTAAATATAAAATGATTTACTGTGTGATAAAGTGCAGCATTCCAACCAAGAGGAGAGGCGATTGCTAAACCTATGAGAATGTATCCCACCTGTCCTACCGAGGAGTAGGCAAGAAGCCTTTTAAGATCATCCTGAAATACAGCTATGAGTGTCATAAAGAATGCTGTTAAAGCTCCAAGCCACCCGAGAATGTATCTAAAAGAAGGTCCTGAGGAAATGTTTCCTATCACATAAAGAATTGCAATTAATGAACCGAAAACTCCCATCTTGGATATTATTCCAGAAAGGAGTGGAGTGAATTCATCAGGACTTTCTCCATAGGCATCCCTTGCCCAGACATGGAGAGGTGCTGTCGCCATTTTAACAAGAAAACCTGTTACAAGAAGCAATGGAACCATAATTCCTGCCACCTTGAGATGAGTAAGGGACAGACCCGGAAGCAAGTATATTCCAGCAAGCATAGAATATGCTCCTATTGCACTAAATATGGCGTATATCCACGCAGCTTTTTTTGCCCTGCTTCCCATATTTATAAGAACAAACGAAGCCCAGCTCATTAATTCCCAGAACACAAACAGGGTAAGCCAGTTACGGGCAAGAACAAGTCCTGCCATAGAAAATACAACCACAAGATATGCGGGGTAAAAAGTCCACGAAGTTCTCTTTGATGTGGGATATGTGGCAAGCAGAAGTAAAGCACTTCCTACAAGAACAAGCGCAAGGAAAAATCCATGAAGATTTGCGCCCATTTCGGGGACCATTCTGTATATTCCATACCCAACAACAGCTAATGAACCAGCCCACTGCAGAATTCTGGAAAATCCAAGAATATAAATGGCAATCGAAAAGGCAAGAAGGAGAAGGATTGTAGAGTTAAACATTATCCCCATCTGGGTTGCGAACATTTTCCAGGCCACAAGACCTGCTCCTATAAGCAGAATTGCACCTGTAAGAGGGGCTGCAAGGTTTGTTCCAACCTTTTCTCCTTCTCCCTCTGAAGCTTCCCGAAATAGTCTATAGTAATAGACAATTTCTCCCAATGCACCAACCAAAATAAGACCAATAACCCAGGAGCAATTTTTAGGAATGGCAAAAATCAAAAGAAGTTTCGCCCAGAATCCAGGGAAAGGAGGAACCCCTGTTATAGAAAAAACAGATGTGGAAAATATAAATTTGAACAATGGGTTTTTATTGAGAATTCCTCTCCATCCATGAAGCTGGGAACTTTTTACATTATCAGCCAATAAGAACAAAGAAGACTTTGCAAATGAATGGTTAAATATGAAAAGAACTATGGACGCCCCAATGAGGTGTTTCGAAAAAGCAGGAAGGGTTGGATTAAGGAAAAATCCTGCAGACAGGATTAAAAGCCCCAGCTGAGCAACGGATGAATATCCGAGAAGCCTTTTTACATCTTTCTGTCTCCATGCTATAAACTGACTTACAAGATAAGTTCCACCTCCAAAAATCAGTGAAAGTGTAAAGAAGGAGGGAAGTGTCAGGTATGTGCCAGCTTTTAAAAATACCAGATAAAACGCTTTCACGACGGCACCTGCAAGAACCGCAACAACTACAGGGTCAGCTCCCTGATAAACATCAAGTGCCCATCCATTAATAGGGAAAACTTCGAGCTCAATAAGAAGTCCTGCAAGAAACATCAAAAGAATGAGGATATATATCGGTGTTAGAGAAATATTTCTTATCCTTGAGGCTATATCCATCATATTAAGGCTTCCTGTTGCCTTATAAAGAAATACCACACTGAGAAGAATAAAAGTGGAACTTATGGAACCGACCACCATATATTTAAATGCTGCCTCAACAGATTTTTCTGTCTTTGCTGAGGCAACAAGACCATATGCAGCTATTGAAGTTATCTCTATAAAAACAAAGAGATTAAAGAAATCTCCAGTAAAGGTAATTCCCGCAGCACCAAGTGACAGAAGGAGAAAAAGGACCATTATCTTTCCCTGAGGTTCTGGAAATCCCTTTCTCTCCCAGTGGTAAGCGCCTAACAAAGCAATAGTAAATATAAGAAATCCTATTGCAGCTTCTGGTTTGCCAACAAGAAGATTAATTCCAATCGGGGGTGGGAACCCGCCTATCTTTACCAATATTGGCTCGGTTATTCTGCCTGATAAAAATCCGTAAAAATTTGCACCAGCTGCAAAGAAATCGAAGACGAGGGTCAGGAAGAAAAAAAGTCTTGCCCAGAGTTTACTGTAAACCTGAAGTATACCAATAAAGAATGCAGAAGCAAGGGTTATAGCTATTATTAAAATTGGGTTTACCATTTTAACTCCTTGTATTCATCTATTTCTAAAGTTCCCTTTTTTGAATACATAAGCATTACTATAGAAAGAGCCACAGCTGTAACAGCCACGCCTATCACGATAGCAGTAAGTACCAGTGCCTGAGGAAGAGGGTCAACTACCTTTGAGGAAGTATTAAAAAGAAGGTCCTTTACATTTATTATTGGAGCAGTCCTTCCGCGAATAAACCCCAGAGAAACTATTAATAAATTTACCCCTGTATCCATAAGGGACAGACCTATAACAATTTTCATTATGTTTCTCTTAACGAGAACGGCATAAAGGCCTATTAATATAAGGAGTATTGATGCTGTAAAAAAAGCCATTATTCTTCCTCCTTGGTTACCTTATACATATCCGTAATTAGCCCTGAAAGTTCAGCTCCAACCTTAAATCCAATTGCTATATAAATAAGCGGAATCACTCCTGCGGAAAAAAGCCTGTTCCAATGCCCCAGAGGTAATATGTTGTTAGCAAGAAAACTTCCGCCCCAGATAAAACCGGCAAAACCAATAAGAACAAAGATTATTCCTGCAAGCCCCTCAATTGTGGAAAGAGCTCTGTGATTGGGATGGAAGGTGAAGCGGGAAAGTAGCATAAGCATTACTGCAGAGGCTATAACTGTTCCTCCCTGAAAACCTCCCCCAGGTGTTAAATGTCCATGAATAAATATATACGCTCCGAAAAGAATTAATAGCGGATAAAGAATATCTGAAGCAGTTTTTAAAATTAGGCTTGCTTCTATTCTTTCGTACTTTTTTCGGCATTTACATGTTGCCAGGAGAAAGGCAAGAGCAGTGGCTGCCAGAAATAGGACTGTAACCTCTCCGAGAGTATCAAATCCCCTATAGTTAACAACTATAGAAGTAACCAGGTTTGAAGCCCTGTTTTCTTCTATTCCTTTGTCAACATAATGTCTAGAAACGCCCCAGCGTTCCTCGCCGAAAGGAAATACCGATACAATTTTTAACATAAAAAAACCAAGGATCAAGAGAAAGGCTATGGCTATTAATTTTCTCATTTTTCGTACCTCTCGGTTTTTCTTATAGCAATGATGAAAATCAGAGTGGTTAGTCCAGCACCTATAGCGGCCTCTGTCATTGCAACGTCAGGTGCTTGAAGATAAAGATAGACAATGGAAGCCACCAGTGAAATGAAGCCTGAAGCTATAACCGCTGCAAGAAGATCTTTGGTTTCAACTACATATACAGCCAGGATTAACATAAGCACAAGAAGAAAAATCATAAAATATTCAAGAATCATTTTCTTCCTCCTTAAATCCCTTTTCCTTGTCCTCTGCATACCTATCAAGGACAGAGCCTTTTGTTAGTGGAATGCCGAAATTGTGAGAAGCCCTTGCAAGGGAATGAGAGGAAACAGGATTTGTAAGCAGTATGAAAAGAGAGATTATTAAAGTTTTAAAAAAATACTGGGGGTGATAAATTCCAACCCCCATTATAATTGAAAGTGCACCAAGAGTTGTTGCTTTAGTGCCAGCCTGCATTCTATTGTACACATCCGGCATTCTTATAATTCCTATACTCGCAAGTAAAAGGAAAAGTGAACCAATAAATATGAGAACTTCACCTATAACTTTGTAAATCATCACACACCTCCTTCCAGATAGCGGGCAAGTGCTACTACCCCAAGAAAAGCAAGGACAGCATAAACAAGTGCCACGTCCAGGAAAATTGCCCTATGGAAGATTTGTGAGAAAAGAACTATCATAGCCGTGGTGATTGTAGTGGAAGTATCCAGTGCTACTGCTCTATCAGAAATTGTAGGTCCTATTATAAGCCTTACCAATGATAATAAAGTGGCCATGCTTACAAAAGCAAATACTATAATTAAAAGACTACTCAAAGATCACCTCCAGAAACTTTTCAAATCCCCGAACTATTTCCCGACTTGCTCCTTCAATGTCAGGATGTTTTACATCTATCCAGTGAATGTAAAGGTATTGATCGACTATATCCACAGAGAGGGTGCCTGGTGTCAAAGTAATGGAATTAGCAAGGGCTAATTTTCCCGCATTAGTTTTAAGTTTTGTTTTGACCTTAACAATTCCTGGATTAATCGGCAATTTTGGATTGATCACTCTCAACGCAACATCTATGTTCGCCTTTATCATGGCATAAATAAAGTAGAACATGTAAATTACTGTGAACAAATAACGCTTTGGCTGGAGCCACTTTTTAGGTTCAGATCCTGCCACCCCAGGGGCAAACATACTTATTATAGCTGAGACAATAATCCCAGCTGAGAGCTCCTGGGGATCAAAACTCTGGGTCATAATTACCCATATAATGAAAAGAACAACCGTAGAAACAAAAACCTTCATTTCGTGGTCCCCCTTCGTCTGTTTATCTTATATAAAAGGTATTCAATTTCGGCTGCTATCTCCACAAAACCCAACTCAACATTTTTGGGTGTCTTAACTGACGATAGAGCAAAACTTAAAATTCCCTTGATGCCATGGGCTGCAAGCCAATCAAGAGTTTCCTGAAGGCTATCTGGGGGTATCGCAAGCACAGCTACTTCAGGCCGGGTTTTCTTTGTTATCTCGGAAAGTTGAGATATATGAAAAACTTCTACTCCATCAATAGAAATGCCACATTTTTCTTGATTCTTATCGAAAGCCGCTATTATATGAAAATATGGTATCTCATTTAGATGCCTTATAAGAGCTCTGCCAAGGTTGCCAGCACCTATAATTATTATTCCTATTTTGTCGTGAATTCCTATTATTTTTTCAATTGCAGAAATAAGCTCCCCGGTTCTATAACCTCTCCCCTTTATGCCAAATTCACCAAAGTAGGAAAGGTCCTTTCTTACAAGGGAACTGGAAATCCCGCATCTTTTTGCTATTTCAGAGGAAAGAACAATTTCCTCACCCTCTTCAAGTGAGTGTCTCAAACACCTTAAATAAATGCTGAGCCTTCTAATAGTTGCTTCAGGAATCATAACACACCCCTTTTCGTTAAAGTTCTCACTTTCACAAGCGATATGTTAACAAAAAAATTTTAAATTTCAAGATAACCCTCAAAGTTTAAGGGACAGACCCCAATCTGATTCCCAATCTGACTCTACTCTAACACAAAGGGTAAGAATGATGGGAAAAATTGGGGACAGACCCCAACTTATTAGAACCCAGATAAAAGTCAAAAAATGCAATTCGGGAATGGATAATAGGGAATAAAAGGGAATCAATAATAGATTTAAGATTAATAAACGTGGATTTATATAGCGGTTTTATGCTCTTTAGCAGGGATTTTAAGATTAGGCTGCTTAAAAAATTTATATTCTATTTCTTCAGGATCGCCTCTGTTCAACCATTCAGAAGTTATTGTTACAGAAAAATTTAGGAAAATAAAAAATGCCCGGCACCGACCTACTTTCCCACACCCTCGCGGGTGCAGTATCATCGGCCCTGGAGGGCTTAACTTCCGGGTTCGGAATGGAACCGGGTGTTTCCCCTCCGGTATGGGCACCGGGCAAAATTAATGCAATCTATATTATGAAGCCCTCTGAGAACTTACTACTGCTGCAAGGTTTTGCCATGGGAGGCCCCGCGACAAGCCGCACGGCCGATTAGGAGCGGTCAGCTAAACGCCTTACGGCGCTTACACCTCCGCCCTATCAACCTCGTAGTCTACGAGGAGCCTTTAGGTCCCGTCCGAGAAACTCGAACGGGAACGGGAGACCTCATCTTGGGAAGGGCTTCCCGCTTAGATGCCTTCAGCGGTTATCCCTTGCGGACGTGGCTACCCAGCGCCATACCCCTGGCGGGATAGCTGGTAGACCAGAGGTCCGCCCGCCCCGGTCCTCTCGTACAAGGGGCAGCCTCCCTCAAGTCTCCTACGCCCACCGCGGATAGGGACCGAACTGTCTCGCGACGTTCTGAACCCAGCTCACGTACCGCTTTAATCGGCGAACAGCCGAACCCTTGGGAGCTTCTTCACCCCCAGGATGCGATGAGCCGACATCGAGGTGCCAAACCGGGCCGTCGATGTGAGCTCTTGGGCCCGATAAGCCTGTTATCCCCGGAGTACCTTTTATCCGATGAGCGATGGCCCTTCCATACGGGACCACCGGATCACTAGGCCCTGGTTTCCCACCTGCTCGGCCTGTCGGCCTCGCAGTCAACCCCCCTTATGCCCTTGCACTCATCGGTGGATTCCCAAACCACCTGAGGGGAGCTTTGGACACCTCCGTTACCTTTTAGGAGGCGACCGCCCCAGTCAAACTACCCACCTGACACTGTCCCTGCCCCGGATAACGGGACTAGGTTAGAACCTCAATGTAGGAAGGGTGGTATCTCACCGGCGGCTCCATCCCGACTGGCGTCGGGACTTCTCAGCCTCCCACCTATCCTGCACATCCCACACCAAGATCCAATGCCAGGCTGCAGTAAAGGTTCACGGGGTCTTTCCGTCCAGCGGCGGGCAGCCAGCATCTTCACTGGCACTACAGTTTCGCCGCACCCCTCCCTGAGACAGCGGCCCAGTCGTTACGCCTTTCATGCGGGTCGGAATTTACCCGACAAGGAATTTCGCTACCTTAGGACCGTTATAGTTACGGCCGCCGTTTACCGGGGCTTAGGTTCGGAGCTTCTCCCGTCCTCAAATGAGGGCGGGATAACCCCTCCCCTTAACCTTCCGGCACCGGGCAGGCGTCAGTCCCTATACATCGGTTTAGCCTTTGCAGAGACCTGTGTTTTTGGTAAACAGTCGCCAGGCCCCTTTCACTGCGGCCTCCTCGGGCTTCAGACCCGAAGTCCTACACCCTACGCGAGGCACCCCTTCTTCCGAAGGTACGGGGCTAATTTGCCGAGTTCCTTAGGGAGGGTTCGTGCGTGCGCCTTAGGATCCTCACCCCGCCTACCTGTGTCGGTTTCCGGTACGGGCACCTAACCTCTTAACCCTTAGAGGCTTTTCTTGGCAGTGTGGCCTCAGCGGCTTCTCCCGTCCGAAGACAGGATTCGCCCCATTGCTCAGGCTCCCCCGGCGGATTTGCCTACCGGGTTCAACGCCCTACCCAGGGGCCGTGGACAACCATCGCCACGGTCCGCTTAGCCTCCTGCGTCCCCCCATCGGACGAGGTTAGGTGGCGCAGGAATGTTGACCTGCTTCCCTTCGCCTACGCCTTTCGGCCTCGGCTTAGGACCCGGCTAACCCTGGGCGGATTGACCTTCCCCAGGAAACCTTAGGCTTACGGCGGGAAGGGTTCTCGCCTTCCTTATCGCTACTCGTGCCGGCAGAGTCACTTCCCAGCGCTCCAGCGAGCCTCGCGACTCACCTTCAGCGCACTGGGAACGCTCCCCTACCTCCCGGCTTCGACACGTCGAAACCGGAACCGCGGCTTCGGTTACAGGCTTAAGCCCCGTTGGATTTTCGGCGCAGAGGCGCTTGGCTGGTGAGCTATTACGCACTCTTTAAATGATGGCTGCCTCTAAGCCAACATCCCAGCTGTCTCAGCGCCTCCACCTCCTTTCCCACTTAGCCTGTATTAGGGACCTTAGCCGGCGGTCTGGGCTGTTTCCCTTTTG
>Ga0190334_1000030_pt1:0-50000 | contig 68124 bp, 72 predicted proteins | sample 48720478_MG_FD_161270 | JGI IMG/M metagenome (GOLD analysis project Ga0190334, IMG submission 161270) | Hydrothermal vent sediment bacterial communities from Southern Trench, Guaymas Basin, Mexico - 4872-04-7-8_MG | ecosystem: Environmental > Aquatic > Marine > Hydrothermal vents >... | reverse complement strand
CTCGCTATTGGTGGAAACCATTTCATACATGCAGCGAGAAGGAACATAGACATAAAACTCATTATTATCAACAACTCAGTCTATGGGATGACAGGTGGTCAGGTCTCTCCAACCACTCCTCAGAAGTTTAAAACTCAGACCACACCTTATGGAAACATAGAGCCAAATTTTGATGTGATAAAACTTGCAATTGGAGCAGGTGCAACCTTTGTAGCACGAGAATCTGTAACAAGACCAAGAAATCTTGAAAAACTAATCGAAAAATCCTTCCATCATAAAGGGTTTTCAGTGGTGGAGGCGATCTCAAACTGCCATATCAATCTTGGAAGAAGAAATAAGTTGAAGGACCAAATCACAATGCTCAGATGGATAAACGACAGGATTATCCCTATGAATGTTGCTAAAAAGAAATCGCCAGAAGAGATAAAAGACAAAATTATTCTGGGACTGTTTCACGAGGATAAAGAAAGAAGAGAATATACAGAACTGTATGAAGAAGAAATCATAAATAGGGCAAGGGGGAAAGAATGAGTTTCCATTATGAACTTCGTTTCAGCGCTATTGGAGGACAGGGAATAATAACTGCGGGTACTCTTCTTGCGGAAAGCGTTGTGGAATATAAAAACCTTTATGCAATTCACAGCCCAAGATATACTGCTCAGGTAAGAGGCGGTCCAACAAAGGTTGATGTAATTATTGATGAAAAACCCATTTATTTTCCAAAAACGACTGATGTGGACTTCTATCTTTCCACCAGCCAGAGGTCATTTGAGGCTTATTTCCAGGATATAAAGGAAGGTGCAATAATAGTTCTTGATTCAAATCTGGTTGGAGAATTCAATGACCCGAAATATAGAATTTACAGAATTCCTATAATTGAGACTGCAGCCAAGGAAATAGGCAATATTGTAACTGTTTCTACTTTAAGTCTTGCAATTACTGCAAAATTGACAGGTCTTATTACACTGGAGGAGCTGGAGGATTTTATTCCTAAAAAAGTTCCAAAGGGGTTTGAGGAAATCAATCTAAAAGCGGTGAGGGTCGGGTACAACATAGTTTGAAGGTAGTAGCAGGTATAATAAAGAACAGTAAGGGACAGGTTTTAATCGCCAGGAGAAAAACCGGACACAGAAAAGGACTCTGGGAATTTCCTGGCGGAAAAGTGAACCCTGAAGAAGATGATGCAAAGGCACTCGAAAGAGAACTGGAAGAAGAACTGAGATTAAAGGTGAAAGTGTGTAAATATCTCGGGAAAGTGGAATTTTCTTACCCAGATTCAAAGATTATTCTCATCGCTTATGAATGTCTTCCTCTTAATACCCCTTCAAAAATGAACGCCCACAGTGAAATAAAATGGGTTTTTCCTGAGGAGTTAGCATCATTTACCCTTTGTGAAGCAGACAGGCAGCTTATAAGAAAAATCAGGATTTGAAAAGGCCCTTTCTTTTTCCTGCTCTTTTCTTCCTTGCTGGTCAGATATGTGGTTTCCATAAAATCTATTTTTCGCTATGGCTTTCAGTTTTATCCCTTTTAATCTGGATTATACTTCTTCCTTTAAATACCTCTTGGGGTAAATCATTTCTTTTGATAGGCATTTTCATTTTAGGAGGTGCTCTATCTTACCGCACATATTTTTCTGTTTTAAATTCCAGTTTTTACAATATGGAAACAGACGAATACGTGGATTTCACGGGCAAACTATATAGAAACCCGGAGTTTTCTAAACAACTCACAAAACTATATGTAAAAACAAAAGAAGGTAAACTAATAATAACCGTTAAAGGAAGGTTAAAGGGTTTCCACAGGGGAGATATTATAGAAGGAAGTGCAAGATTTTATCCTACCGATCATCCTTGCAATTTCGGCGTAGACAGAAAAAATTTGTTTCTTGCGCAAGGAATCCTAACATATGGATATTCAAAATCCGGAATTTTCTTCAGAAAACTCAAAAACGGCAGTTTTTCTTTTTTCTACAGTCTAAAGGAAAAAGCTGCATTAAAAATTTTATCTTTACAATCTCCTTATTCATCCATTGCATCTGCACTGCTTCTTGGACAAAGATACAACTTGGGAGAAAACCAAAGGAGAGCTTTGAAGCTTGCAGGGATTTATCATCTCCTTGCGATATCTGGGGCCCATGTAGGGCTATTTCTTTATCTTGTATGGCTTATAAGCGGATTGTTTACCTGGAAAACAATGACAAAATGGTATATTGAACTATTCTCTTTGCTGATTTTCTACCTCTGGATGGAGGGAAGCCCTTCGGTAGATAGAGCCACACTAATAGCAATACTTATCATTGTAGGCAAATTGCTCTGGAGGGATATAGACTATGTGAATTTGCTGTTAGCTTCCATGCTGATTAGTCTTTTCTTACATCCTCTTTCGTTTCTATCACCGGGATTCCAGCTCACCTATTTTGTCACCTTTGGTATTGTTCTTTTTTTAAAGCATATAAATGAAAAAGGAAAAATCTATAAGCTATTTATGCTATCCTTAGTGGCTTATATCTTTTCTCTCCCCATAACACTCTTTCATTTTCACCGCACCAACCTTCTCTCCCCCTTCAACAATATAATAACGGCTGCAATTCTCCCCTTTTTAATACTCCTTCTTATTCTATGGAGTGCAGGATTTAGCTTCCTTTATTTGCCTGTAAAGTTTATAGCTGACATAATCTTTACTCTGGATGCAATTAAGTTTTCAATTTTTACGGTTCCAGCCATACCTTTATTTTTGGTTGTAGCGATCTCCCTTCTTCTCTTTATCGCTCCAAGAAAAAATTGGGTTCTTGTTCTACCTTTATTCCTTATATTTTATCCCGGGGAAAGAACAAATCAATTCGAAGTTATTTTCCTGGATGTTGGACAGGGGGATTCAGTTCTTGTCCGCTGCCCTCCAAAAGTATTTTTATATGATGGGGGAGGTTCTAAGGAAGGAAGATTCGATGTCGGGGAATATGTTGTCTCTCAAGCACTATGGAAACAGGGAATAAGAAAGCTGGATGCGATTTTTGTTTCTCATTATCATCCGGACCACGCAGGTGGCTTGCTGAGCATTTTAGAAAATTTTCCTTATGGTAAATTTTACATAGGAGAAGTTGCAGATAAAGATCCTTTATATTTAAGTCTTATCTCAAAGATTGATCCGGAAAAACTCACCCGACTGAAAAAAGGAAACAAATTCTCAATTGGTAGCTGCACAATAGAAGTCCTTCATCCTCCAGAAATAACCACTGATAAAACGAAAAATAACGATTCCCTTGTTCTTCTTGTAAATCACAATGGGACCAAAGTGCTTCTAACAGGAGACATAGGAGCATCGGTTGAGAATAAAATTCTTTCAAATCTCCCTGAAATAGATATTCTGAAGGTAGCTCACCACGGCAGTGCTACAAGCTCCAGCGAGAAATTTCTCTCAAAAGCAAAACCGAAAATTTCTATAGTATCTGCTGGAAAGTTCAACAGTTATGGACTCCCGGCACCTGCGGTTATAAAAAGATTAAAAAGACACTCAAAATTTGTTTTTATAACTTCAAAATCAGGGGCAGTCAAAGTTCAAAAAAGGAAGTTATGCCTCTGTTTAGATTCTTGTAAATCCTTCAATTTTAAATCACATACCTGGAGAAATCATCGCTAAACCGGCCAGCAAGATGCTCTTTATCAACCAGACTCCCAGAGAAACATAAACTCCTTTTTTCTTTTCAATAGAAAGCGCACCGGCTATTATAAGACCGCAGGCTATCGCAGCCCATATATCAAAAATATCAAAAGCCTGAAGTACCCTTCCTGTTTTAGAGAGGGGTGAAGCGTTGAAGAAAATTAGCAGTGAGGTTGTAACTCCTAATGTGCTTCCCTTTGCCCAAATTATAAGTCCTTTAACAAGAGAAGCTATGGAATAATTAATAAAGGTAGCATGGGTCCAGCTCGCAATCATTGTTGCATAGTCTCCTTCGGGAGTTACAAACCTTATTCCAAGAAGCAGTAAAACCCCTGTTACTACGATGGAAAAAACATAGGTAATCAGAACTCCTACAGAGGTTCTTATCATAATCGCCTTTTGAGAGACATTAATCATGCTCTCCCATCTACCTGCATCCTTCAATTTTTTGACAAGCTCAGGTTTCTGGATTTCCAGCTGCGACATGGCTTCCTGATAGCCCTTATAAGAATAAGGAAGTGAAAAAGCAAGTGTGAGGATGAAAACAATAAGCGCAACAAGAACCCAGGATTTTTTCTCCTTTAAGCCCTCACCTACCTTATAAGGATCAAATACTGTTAAATAAAGATTTTTAATCATTTACCACCTGCCCGTCTTTTAATTTTATAATCCTTTCTGTTCTCGAGGCAATATTTGGATCATGAGTAACCACTATTATAGTATTACCATGGGAATGGAGTTCTTCAAATATTTTCATTATTTCTTCTCCTGCCTTTGAATCAAGATTACCTGTCGGCTCGTCGGCTAAAAGAATGGATGGCCTTGTAACTATTGCTCTTGCGATGGCCACCCTTTGTCTTTCTCCTCCAGAAAGTTCATTAGGTTTATGATACATTCTGTCCTTTAATCCTACAATTTCAAGGGCTTCTTCTGCTTTTTTTCTCCTTTCCTTTTTAGAAAGGCCTGCATATATAAGAGGAAGTTCAACATTATGTATCGCTGGAGTTCGCGGTAGCAAATGGAAGCTCTGAAAAACAAACCCTATTTTCTGGTTCCTTATTAAAGCAAGGTCATCGTCTGAAAGGGAAGAAACATCCTTACCTTCCAGAAAATACCTCCCTTTTGTGGGGGTATCAAGACATCCCAGTATATTCATAAGGGTACTCTTTCCTGAGCCGGAAGGCCCCATTATAGAAAGATATTCTCCCTTCTCGACCTCTATTGAAACCCCCCTTAGAGCTTTCACATCCACCTTCCCCATTTTATATATCTTCCAGATATCCTCGGTTTTTATAAGCACTATTTCCTCCCGCTGCTCTCCAGAAGAGATTTCTTTACCTTCACTCTCTGACCATCTTTTAGAACCCTGAGTACTTTGAAAGGACCAACTATTACAGAGTCACCTTCTTTAAGCCCTTCTTTTATTTCTATTTCCATCTCTCCCATTATTCCCTTTTTTACAGGGACAAACTTAGCCACTTCATTCTTTACGACAAAAACCCCTTCCTTTTCTTTCTCTTTAACCTTCCTGACCACTAAGGCCGAAATCGGGACAGTTAGCACATCCTTCTTCCTTGCCACTTCTATTTCTGCTGTGGCAGTAAGCCCAGGTTTGAGTTGACTTACATCTCCCTCTAAAAGAACCACAACCTTATACTCTTTCGCCTGTTCACTGGAGGCTGCGAGTCCTGTTGAACTCTGTGCGGAATTTCCAACCTCTTCCACTCTGCCTCTAAATTTAACCTCAGGCAGTGCATCCACAGTCACTTTAGCTTTTTGTCCCACTTTTACCCTTACTATATCTGTTTCATCCACCCATACTTCAGCCTCCATAACTGAAAGGTCTGCTACTGTAAGAAGAACTGTTCCAGGATTGTTCATGGTTCCGATAATGGCAACCTCTCCTTCTTCAACGTTGAGACTGGTCACGACTCCATCCACGGGAGCTGTTATCACAGTTTTTTTCAATCTTTCTTCAGCGCTTTTAACCGCTGCCTGATTTTGCTTTATTCTATATTTGAGTGCCTTTAAAGCTGAAAGAGAACTCTGATAATTTGCTTCTGCTCTGGAAAATTCTTCCTCGGATATAATCCCTTTTCTAAAAAGTTCCTTTGCTCTTTCGTAGGCTTCCTTGTTCATTTTGTAATTAGCTTCAGCCTGAATTAATTCTGCTCTCGTAGCTTCAAGAGAAGCTTTGGCTGATTCCAGGTCCGCTTTGTATCCTTCAGGATCTATCTGAAGAAGAAATTGCCCTTTTTTCACTTTATCTCCTTCTTTAACTGCGATTTTTACTATTTTCCCTGATATATCTGCGGAAATCTCAACGTTCTTCTTGGGTTTAATCTCTCCTGTCCCCTCTACCTTTGCCACAAGCTCCTTTTTCTTAACCTCCTGAACCCTTACTTCTATTCCCCCATCCGACTTCTTCACGTTGAGCACTATAATTAATAAAACAACGATTATACCTGCAACAATTGCTATTTTCTTCTTCATTTTTTCCTCCTAAAGCTATTTTACGAAAAAGAAGCTTCAGAGTTTGCTTCTTCTATTGTTAATAGCATCCCCATAATTATAAGAAAAAGGAAAAGACCAGGGAAAAAGCTAATCCAGGGTGCTCCAAAAATAAAAGCTCTTCCATCATCTATCATTCCCCCTAAGGACGGAATTGGAGGCTGAAGGCCAAGCCCCAGAAAGCTCAAAGAGGATTCTGCAAGAACAATCCCTGCAAGGGAAAGAATTGCTTGAACTCTTACCAGCGGGAAAACATGGGGTAAAATGTGGTGAAGCATTATCCAAAAATGAGAAGCGCCTATAACCCTGGCTGATTTAACAAAATCCTCTTCCCTTAGCTTTATTGATACCCCTCTTGAAAGCCTTGCATATGAGGTCCAGCCACTAAAAGAAAGAGCAAATATAAGGTTCCAGTACCCACCCCCCATAAGGGCAACTATTGAAAGTGCGAGCAAAAAACCCGGGAAGGCAAGGAGAAGGTCAACGGTTCTCATTAGTATTTCATCAATAGCACCACCTGTGTAGCCTGAAATAGTGCCCACAATAGTTCCTACAAAGCCTGTTATCGTTACAACTATAATTGCTATGGAAAGTGAAATAAAAGTTGCAACAGCTGTTCTTTTAGCTACATCTCTTCCAAGAGAATCAGTGCCAAAGGGATGCTTTAAAGAAGGAGGCATCAATCTCTGCTCAAGATTGATCTTAGAATATCCATAAGGTAAAAAAAGAAGAATCAATGATAAAACCAATGGAATAAGAAGAAAGAACAACCCTGATTTTCTAATCTTCAACTTTCCCTCCAACTCTTATTCTTGGATCAATCAAAGAATATATAAGGTCAACAAAAAGATTGGTTAATATGTAAATAGAAGATATAAACAGAACAACTCCCTGAACTACTGGATAATCTCTCTGGGTTACAGCCTTTATTAAGAGGCTACCTATACCCGGAATAGAAAAAATCCTTTCTGTGACAATAGCTCCTGTAAGAAGAGCACCCGTTTGAAGACCAATAACTGTGATTATGGGGATCATTGCATTTGGTAAAAGATGTTTCCTGAAAATATAAGCTTTCGAGAAACCTCTTGAAAGCAGGGCAAGATAGTACCCCTTTGTTTTTTCCTCTTCAAGAGATTTTTTTATTATTCTTGTGAGATAAGCGGAAAGACCTGTAGAAAGAGTTACCGCAGGAAGAATGTAATGTTCAAAAGACCCCACTCCTGAAACAGGGAAAAGTCTTAGCTGCACTGAAAAAACTAAAATTAAAATGGGACCGAGCCAGAAATTCGGTATAGCAAGTCCGAAGGTTGAAAAGAAAGAAGCAGGAAGATTAAATCTTCTATGGAGAGACGCCAATAAACCAAGAGGAAATGAAATGAAAACTGTAAAAATTATTGAGATAAGGGCAAGATAAATGGTTGGGGAAAGATGGGACAGTATAATCGAACTTACTCTTTCTCTTGAAAGTATAGACCTTCCAAGATCTGCCCTTGTCAGACCTTTTAAATAAGTAATATATTGTATGTAAATCGGCCTATCCAGGCCAAGTTCACTCCTCAATTCTTGAATCTGAGCAGGCTGTGCGTTTTCTCCAAGAATAAGTTCCACAGGATCTGCAGGAGTAATTCTCAAAAGAAGAAAAACAAGGGTGGCAGCTCCCCAAAGTGTTATCAATCCATAAATTAATCTTTTTAAAACATAGCTCATTTCAACTTATGCTTCTTTATGAGGTTGTAAAGATGCTGCCTTGAAATTCCAAGTTGTTTTGCTGTGAAAGTAATCTCCCATGAATTCGACTCCAATGCGGAAAGTATAAAATCCCGCTCCCACAGGTTTTTTGCTTTCTCAAGAGTTAAAGACACTCTCTGCGAATTCCTTAAATAAGGAGGAAGATGTTGAATTAGAAAGATGTTTTCTCCACCTTCCATAAAAGTGATACCTCTTTTTACTACATTTTCAAGCTCTCTTACATTTCCTGGCCAATCATAAGAAAGAAAAACCTTCTTAACCTCTGAAGAGAAACTAATTCTTTTCTTTTTAATATGAGATGCGAAATAATGTGCAAGAGTCATTATGTCTTCCTTTCTCTCTCGCAAAGGTGGAATTTCTATAAGGTGAGTAGAAAGCCTGAAATAAAGGTCCCTTCGGAAATATCCTTTTTCCATCAATCCAGATAGATTCTGGTTTGTTGCTGCTACCAGCTTGAATTCAACTGATATTTCTCTGTTATCTCCTAATCTTCTAACTCTCCTTTCCTGAATTACTCTCAATAATTTTGCTTGCAGAGATAATGGCATTTCTCCAATTTCATCCAGAAATACTACTCCTCCAATTGCCTCTTCAAAAATTCCTTTTTTGTCCCGTTTAGCATCTGTAAAGGCCCCTGCTTTATATCCAAAAAGTTCGCTTTCGAGAAGATTCTCCGGTATCGCTGCGCAGTTTACTGTCACGAACTTGCCCTGACCTCTTATTCTGTGTATTACCCTTGCTGCAAGGTCTTTGCCGGTGCCTGTCTCTCCCTGTATTAAAACAGAATAATCATCAAGCGCTGCTCTCTCAAGCATGCTATAAACTTTTCTCATTTCCCAGGAATTTCCCTTGAAAAGAATAAAGCCGTCATCCGGAAATAAAAGGTTTCTCCCGGAGTTGAGTATTTCTTTCATTCGACTAAGGTCGTAACCAGAAAACTCTCCAGGAGCTTCGCTTCCTGAAAAACCTATAAGCATGCCTTTTTTATATGGCACCCCGCATATTACATACGATTTTATACCTTTAAGATAAAGCTCTTGTTTTGATTCTTCATCTTTATGTTCCCTCCAGTCATTCCAGAATTGAGGAGAATTGTATTCCCTTATTACCTTCCACGGAACATTTCCTTCAACCTTTTTTTCGAGAATATTTCCATCCTTATCCAAAAGAAAAATACCTTTTATATCCCCTGGTATTTCATCCTTTATTTTTGACAGAAGAAAAGAAAATGGTTCCTTTACACTCTGAACTTTTACATCTGCTTCAAAGTTATTGCGGGAGAGTTCTTTCTCTATAATCTCTGCTCTATAACTTCCTCTTTCTCTATACCATTTCATTGTTTTCCTGAGTTTTCCAATTTCCCTTCTTCCCCATAGACCGTTTTTAACCATAAGATAGTAACTTAGATACTCTTCCACCTCTTTGCCGTAATTGGAAAATCTTTGGGCCGCTTTAAGCACGTCTTTTTTCCTTTTGAACCTCAGTCCATTTAAAAGCAGTGACCATGGGTCATCTCCTTCAATTGCTTCTCCTCCGAAGAATAATCTCAGTTTTTCAGCAGGATAATTCAGCTTTTTTTTCAAAATTTCAGGAGGTGGAGCATCTCCATCAAGAGAAATTTCAAAAATTTTAAGTGCCAAGTCGGAAATTTCTTCTCTTGTTCCCTTGTAATAAAAGACCTTTAATGCCTTTGAAAGCAACTCTTTTCCTTCCTTAAATTGACCTCGCAAATATAAGACATATCCCAGGGCAGCACAATCATAGGCATGAGATATAGAATTGGTGGATTTCAAGCCTTTGTTGTAACTTAGCCTGTAAAGATTCTCCGCTTCACCCCACCTTCCCAATCTGAAAAGGACTTCTGCCAGATTAAAGGAAGCGATAGTATACAGCTTTGGGCTATGGGCAGAGGATAGTAGAACTATAGAACTGCGGAAAAATTTTTCCGCCTCTTTCAGATTATTTCTTCTGTAAAACAGAACGCCAAGGTCCGATGCTATTCTCCCGGCCAGGTTTGTGTCCATTTTATCAAGGGCTGACTTATATGCTTTTCTGAAATATCCTTCGGCCGATAGGAAATTCCCTTTGCTTTCCTCTTTCTTCCCGGCCCAGAGAAAAACCTCCGGAGGATCATCGTTTCTCACTTCAAAATCTCTGCCCTCAAGATAACATGAAATGGCATGGCCTATTTTAGTGCCGGATTTATCAAGTAGTTTTTTAGCTCCGTCCCTTTCTCCCAGAGCAAGAAGTATTTTTCCCTTTAAAAGAAGATATATACCACTATCTTCCTGCAAATCTTCAAGCCTACAAAGGGCTTCCTCATAATTCCCCTCATCTAAAAGGGATTCAATTTCATCTATGGTTGAAATTCTTTCGTCTGGAATTATGTCCTCATAAACTTTTGATGGCCTTTCATTATATTCACCAAACAATTTTTCAATAAAGCGCCGGGGGTTTGTATCTTCTTTTAGAAGAGAAAAAGCAACTTCTTTGGTTTCTTCATCCAGGGTTACCAAACTATTCTTCCAGTCCTTAAATGAAGGAGGATTTATTTTCAGGTTAACTCCCTCTTCCGATTCTCCTTCAAGCACAAAAACTACATCGTTAGATGAAAGGTAGAGGATTTTGAATATCTCTGTACTCACACCATTCCCGAAGTTTTCTATGCCGATAATTCTCCATTTTCTTTCTCTTAAAATCTTCTCAGCCAGACCTGTGAGGTTTTTCCAATTTCCGTCCAGCAATATTCCATTCTCCGACATTTCAATTGCCCTTCTTATAATCCAGGATTTACCACAGCCTTTCTCTCCCAGCAGGTTAATAACCTTCTTCCCTCTGGCTTCATCAAAGGATTTTAAAATAAAAAGAAGTTCCTTTCGGTCGAAGGGAAACCAACAGACTCTTGAAAACAACGGGGACTTCACAATATTTCTTTCCTGAGGAGGAGAAATTCGGACTCCTCTTAAGGGATATCCCTGAAAAAAACCTGGATTTGAAAGTTCAAAGAAAGAATCAACAGATATACCTAAAGCCTTTTGAAGGCAAGCTTTTAAAGCCTCTTTTTGAGGTTCTAAATCCCATTTCCCTGTGAAGTTCTTTCTAAAAACATAATATCCATCATCTAATCTTATTGTTTCAAGAAGATTGGGATGAAAAAAAGGAGGGAGATTGGCTATTTTGTTAATCCTGGGAAGGGGAAGTTTCACTGGAGAAGTTCTTCTGGAGCCTTTACTTTCGCAAGGTATTCAGGGTCCACCGAATTAATTTCTGAGATAAGCTCCTTTGCTCTTTCTCTGTTTCCAAGCTCAGCATAGACCCTTGCAAGGTTATACTTCAGACCCAGATATTTTTCAGGTGAATGTCCTTCTTCCTTCAACCCCCTCTCGAGAGTTTCTATTGCCTCCTCATATAGTCCCTTCTCAAGGAGGCAAATACCCATCAATTCAAGGGATTCCAGCCGTTTTCCCTTAGCCTTGGAAGAAATCTGAAATTCTGCTATAGCATCATCATACATTCCCATTTCCATATAGGCGATTCCAAGGTCAAAATGCGTCTGATAGTCTTCCTCTGCTACAGACGCACTCATAGAAGAACTGAATTTTTTTATCATTTCCTTTTCCAGCTTTTCTTTCTTCCTTTCATCCTCATCCTCAGCCTCTACTTCTTCCATGGCTTCAAGTTCCTGAGCTATGACCTTGCCCAGGTCAAAAACTTCTCCTTCTATTTTTTCTTCAGCTTTTTCAGAGGGAACTTCTTCTGCCTTTTCCTCCTTCTCCAGGAGTTGCTCAAATTCCGTACCAAATGTTGTGAGGTCCACTTTTTCTCCGCCGGCTTCCTGTATCAATTCCTCTGGATTAAATTCATCGCGGGTTGGAGGAACAGTTTCCTGTAGAAGCTCCTCCTCAACTGTCGGTATTTGCACTCCTTCCTGTTCCACTAATTCGGTATTAGAGACGGAAGAAGCTTCTTCAAGGGAAATATCACTGGTTTCCATTTTTACTTCTTCACTTCCTTTTTCAAAATCTTCCTCTTCTATTTCTATTTCCTCTTCCTGCTCATCCAGTAATTCTTTCTGGGCAAGGGAAAAATCAAACATTGTTTCGCTTCCTTCGGAAGAAAGAAGCTCCTCTTCTTCCTCAAGGATTTCCTCCTCCAGCTCCATCATCTCATCGCTGTCCTCTGCCTTTTCCTTCTCTATAGCTTCCTCTTCTTTTACAAAAGAAGAAAGGAGATTTTCAAGCTGTTCCAGTTTTTCGGGATTATTTAGGGCTTCCATACGAAGTTCATCGGCAAGCCTCTTTGTAGCTTTCTTATCTCCCTTTCTCAGGTAGACCTCCAGAAGTTTCAATCTTGCCTGCCAGTGGTCAGGGTATTTTGAAAGAATCTTCTCAAGTTCTGCTTCTGCTTTAACCCAAAGTTCGAGTTTCATATAATTTTCAGCCTCTTCCATGTGGGTGTTTACAAATTCCTCTTCTGTCTCGAACTCCTCCCCTATCAATCTCGCATACCACTCCTGAAAAGCTACATTGTCAGGGTCAAGGGTTAGAAGCTTTTTAACTGTATTTGTGAGTTTCTCCTCCTCCCCTTTCTGTTCATAAATCTCCGCAAGGGTGGATAGAACAGCTATTAGACTATTCTTTTTTCCGGCATTTTCGTAAATTTCTGCCACCTTCTCAAGGGTTTGTTCATGAGTTGGTTTTACTTTAAGAAGTGAGTTCAGAAGTTCGAGGGCAACCTCATCTTCGCCCTCTTCAACCTTTTTCTCAGCAAGGGAGGATATAATAGAAAAAGCCCTGTCAAAATCTCCGGTGAACAGATATATATCTGCAAGTTTCCGCTTTAGTTCCTCGCTTTCCGGGTCTCTTATCAGCAATTCCTCGATCAATTGCTTTGCTTTTTCTATTTCCTGAATAGAGATGTAATAATCCAGAAGCAGATTTTTCACCTCTCTATTGGTAGACCTTTTCAGGGCCTCTCTGGCAAATTTTTCAAAGATATCTGTCCCAGCAACCTCGCTAAGTCTTTTGGCGAATTTAAGGGCTTCCAGGTTATCGGGTTGTAGAGTAAGAGCCCTCTTTACCCTGGAAATAGCTTCTTCTATATTTCCCTTTGAATAAAATTCCCTTGCTATCTCAATAAGAAGGGAAACTCCTTCATCTTTTATCCCCTCATTCAAATAAAGATTTACCAGCATCTCCTTGGTTTGAAGGTCTTCCGGATAAAGCGAAGCAAGCTTTTTGTAAACCTCAATTGAATCTTTCATCCTTTTCTGCTTGGAAAGGAGTTCAGCAAGGTGAAGATATAAGTTTTTTGCGTTAACTTTAAGTCCTATTAGAGAGTAAAGCTCAGCGAGTTTCATCCCATAATTAATGTTTGAAGGGTCCATCTGGTAAATCTTTTTATAGATTGCTATTGCTTTTTTGTAGAACTGATTTTTTAAATAATAGTTTCCAAGTTTTGAGAAAATTCTTATAGCATCTTCCCTTCTTCCAACCCTTTCGTAAAGATCGCCGAGTTTTTTTATAGCATATTCATCATTAGGGTTTCTCCTCAAATGCATCTCATAGAGTTTAATAGCTTCGTTCCATTTACCCTGACGTTCCAGTTGCTCTGGTGAAATTTTTTTCATAAAAGCTCCCCCTCAATATTTTAAAACAAAAGAGCTTCTATGAAAAGGTGTGGGGCCAAATTTAATGATTGAGTTTCGGTGAAAAAGGGTTCCATATCCTTTGTTTCTTTCAAGGCCAAAGTTTGAGAACAATTTTGACATTGAAATTATAATTCTGTCCCTTATCACCTTTGCCACTATAGAAGCGGCTGAAATTGAGGGTTCAAGTTCATCTCCTCTTATTATTGTTCTTACTTCAAGATTTAGTCCGGGCGGAGAATACAATCCGTCAACAAGAACGAGTTCCGGTTTTGTAGACAGACCTTCTATTGCTCTCTTCATGGCCAACAGAGAAGCTTTTAAAACGTTCTTTTCTTCTATTTCTTCAAGGGTTCCCAGAGAAAAACTCCAGGCAATACTTTTCTTGGTTATTTCTGCAAAAAGGCTCTCCCTTTTTTTTGGGGAAAGCTTTTTTGAATCCCTAAGGCCATTTATTTTCTTATCAGGATGTAGAATTACCGCTGCAGCTACTAATGGACCGAAAAGCGCTCCTCTTCCAGCTTCATCAACCCCTGCTATGAGCTGTGTCTTTCTGACCCATAAAGTCAAAGTTTGGTTGCAACCTTCCTTTTCATCTTCTTAGAACTGAGACCCCTGAGGAAGTAAAGCTTTGCTCTTCTTGTTCTGCCTTTGCTTACAACTTCTATTTTCTCTATTTTCGGGGAATGGAGGGGAAAAATTCTCTCAACTCCAATACCAAAGGAGATCTTTCTTACAGTAAAAGTTTCTCTAAGTCCTCCTCCTCTCCTTGATATAACAATTCCTTCAAAAACCTGAGTTCTTTCTTTTTCCCCTTCTTTTATCCTGTAATAAACCTTAACAGTATCGCCGGGTGAAAATTCGGGAATGTCTTTTTTTAAATATTCCTTTTCAATTTCTCTTATTACTTCCATCTTTCCTCTCCTTTTTTATTAAATCTGGTCTATTTTTCATTGTTTTCTCCATAGCCGCTTTTTTTCTCCATTCTTTTATTTTACCATGATTCCCGCTGAATAAAACATCTGGAACCCTCATCCCTCTAAAATCCCTCGGCCTTGTATACTGAGGATGCTCAAGAAGACCCTCGGAAAAACTCTCTATTTCCACAGACTCCTCTTTCCCAACCACTCCAGGGATGAGCCTTGCTATAGTTTCAATAATTACAAGAGCAGCTACCTCCCCGCCAGAAAGAACAAAATTGCCTATGGATACCTCCAAATCTGCTATGTGTTCTGCCACCCTTTCATCCACTCCTTCATATCGCCCGCATATCAAAATTAATTCTTCTTCCCTTGCGAGGTTCTTTGCCATTTTCTGGTCAAACAATTTTCCGGAGGCAGAAAGAAGCAGTACTTTACTTTCGGCTGTTTTAAGACTTTCAACAGCTCTCCAAATTGGTTCTACCATCATGACCATACCGGGCCCGCCTCCAAAAGGTCTGTCATCTACAGTTTTATGAACATCATCTGTATAATCTCTTAAGTTGTAGATATCCACATTTATAATTCCGTTTTTTATTGCGCGTGCCAGGACTCCATACCTTAAAGGACTAGAAAAAAAATCAGGGAATATGGTTATTATCTTAAATCTCAAATCTCCTCCAGTCCGTTAGGTAAACTAACCATAATTTTTTTGCTTTTAACCTCACAGAAAGAAAATGGAATTAAAATTTCACCTCCTTCTTTTTTCTCTACAACAAGCACAGTATTCATAGGAATTTCCATAACGTCTTTTACTTTTCCAATAAATCTTTTACCTTCCCAAACTTCCATACCTATATATCCCTCTTCTTCTACTTCCTCAACATAAATATCAAACCCCCGTAGGTTTTCGGCATCTTCTATTGTGTTTATGCCCTTAAATTTAATCAGAACAAATTTTCCGTGAGGTTTGACCTCTTCCACAACGAGAGAGAGGTTTTCTTCTCTGCGTTTTAATTTAAATATAGTCCCCTCCCCCTTTTCGTATAAAGAAGGCTTTATGGGGAGGGCCCTTATATATCCCCTTCTTCCATGAGGTCTAAGGACCCTCCCTATTAAATTCAACTTTCCAGGATTTCCAGAACGTACCTCTTCTTATCCTTCATCCCCGCAGCAGAGAGGATAGTCCTTATAGCCTTAGCTGTTCTTCCCTGTTTCCCTATAACCTTGCCCAGGTCTTCGGGATCAACTTTTAGCTCAAGAATAGTTGTCTGTTCCCCTTCAACCTGATGAACCTGAACCCTGTCAGGATGATCCACCAATGCTTTTGCGATGTTTTCCACTAACTCTTTCACGGCTACCTCCTTTAAATGTTATTTTGAGCTTCTTTTTTAAACCTTTTTATTAAAGAATTGACCGTCTCGGTTGGCTGAGCTCCATTTCTTCTCCAGTATTCAAGCCTTTCAAGGTTAATTTTTATATGCGGAGATTCAGGGAGAGGGTTATAATACCCTATCTCATCAACGGTCTTGGTCCTTCTTGGACTCCTCTTTTCAACTACTACAATACGATAAAAGGGCTGGTGCTTTTTTCCCATTCTCATTAACCTTATACTGAGCATACTAACCTCCTGTTCGGTTTTAATAGATTAACTCATAAATTTAGATATGTCAATCCCTTTAGCAAATTTCTTGAACTGTTTACTCTTCATTATCCTTCTCATTTCAAAAAAGCCTTTGAGCAGGCGGTTCACCTCTGAAACAGGCCTTCCACTTCCTCTGGCTATTCTTCTTTTCCTGCTGCCGTTTAGAATTTCTGGTCTTCTCCTTTCCTTAGGAGTCATAGAATTTATTATTGCCTCCATGTGAACGAGCTGTTTATCGTCTATCTTCCCTACCGGGCCGAGATTGGGAAGAAAAGATATAAGCTTGGAAAGTCCCCCCATTTTCTTCAGCAATCTTATCTGATCCCTGAGATCCTCGAGAGTGAACTCCTGTTTTTTCAGTTTTTCAGCAAGTCTGCGAGCCTCATCTTCTTTTATTTTCTCCTCTGTTTTTTCTATAAGTGTCAGTATATCCCCCATACCAAGAATTCTGGAGGCGATTCTTTCCGGAACAAAAGGTTCCAAGTCCTCAAGTTTCTCACCCACGCCTATAAATTTTATAGGTTTTCCTGTAGCATGGCGGATAGAAAGTGCAGCCCCTCCCCTGGCATCCCCATCAAGTTTTGTCAGGATTACTGAATCAAAGCCCACATCCTGGAGAAATTTGGAAGCAGAACGAACAGCATCCTGTCCTGTCATGGCATCTGCAACAAAAAAAGTTTCCGTGGGTTTGAGAATTTCTTTAACCCGGGCAAGCTCAGACATAAGAGACTCATCAATATGAAGTCTTCCAGCTGTGTCAATTATTACAAATTTATATCCCCCTTCTGTCCAGAATATCCTGGCTTTTTCCACTGCCTGTTCCAGAGGAGGTTCTACTGGAAGAAAGTCCACCCCTGACCATTTTGCAATAGTCTCAAGCTGTTCCTGAGCTGCAGCCCTTTTCAGGTCCAGGGAGAGCAGAAGGACTTTTCCTTCCTTTTTTAACTTAGCTGCCAACTTTCCGGCTGTGGTTGTTTTACCAGCTCCCTGAAGGCCTTCAAGCATATAAACACTTGTACCTCTGGGGTTCTTCAAAATTCCTTCTGCCTGGCCACCTAAAAGCAAGGTCAGCTCATCCTTAACAATTTTTACAACTACCTGATAGGGGGTAAAAGAGGATGAAACTTTCTTTCCCTGAAGTCTTTCTCTCAAATTTTCTACAAATTCTTTAACGGTTTTGTAGTTAACATCTGCCTCAAGGAGTGCAAGCCTTACTTCCCTTAGAGCCTTATCTATATTGGAACTGTTTAAAGTTCCCTCTCCTTTCACAGTTTTCAAAAATTTCTGAAATCTCTCACTGAGTCTTTCAAGCATATTTCTATTCTATCATCAGTGTCTATGAAAGGATAAGAACCTCTCGACAAAGTGTTCAAAAGTCTTTAGGTTACCCAGCCCCGGAATTTAAAACTCTTCTATCGAATATAAATAGACTGTATCTTCATAAATGGTAAAATAAGCCTATGAAAAGATGGATGGCTATTGCCCTGGAAGAGGCGAGAAAAGCGAAAGAAGAAGGGGAAGTTCCTGTGGGAGCTGTTGTCGTTCTGGAAGGTGTAGAAATATCAAGGGCCCACAATAAAACTATCTCCCTCGCAGACCCCACTGCCCATGCTGAAATTCTTGCACTCAGACAGGCAGCAGAAAAAATCGGAAATTACAGGCTTACTGGAGCGGACATTTTTGTTACCAAGGAGCCATGTTTGATGTGCGCTGGGGCAATGATTCACGCAAGAATATCCAGGCTAATTTACGGAGCAAGGGATGAAAAAGCGGGGGCTTTTTCTAAGTTTAAAGTAGACCTCTCTCTTTCAAACCACGTGTTTGAAATTGTAGAAGGGATAATGGCACAGGAAGCCGCAGAAATACTCAGGGAATTTTTTAGAGAAAGAAGATGATTTACTATGCACTAATAACCCTGTTTCTTATACTTTCTGGTTATATTCTGGCAAAAATTCCCGGAAGAGAAAGTTTCCTTCTTTCAAGGGAAACAGCAGCATTTGGATACATGATTCTTTCCTCCTTTTTTGGAGGGAAGATTCTCAAAAACACGCTTTTCCCACAGATTACAGGGTATCTTCTGATAGGTATATTGGTAGGCCCATCCTTTCTGTCCATTGTGGATAAAATCACCCTCTCTCATCTTGGGATTATTGACGAAATTGCACTTGCTCTAATAGCTTTTGCAGCAGGAGCTAAGGTTGATCTTTTAAAGGCAAAAAAACTCTGGAAAGATATCACCGGGATTATAATCCTCCAAATTCTTCTGGTTTTTGTTCTGGTGGGAATTTCAATTCCATTCCTGATAAAGCTCATGAAAATATCACCCAATTTTAAAATTTCCATACTGATTTTTCTGGTACTCGCAACGGCGGCTGTTGCGAAATCACCTGCTACTACAATTGCAATAATTCTTGAAACAAAGGCAGAAGGGACTTTTACAGACATAATCATAGGGGTAACTATTATTAAAGACATCGTAATAATTTTTCTTTTTACCATGGTGACAGCCCTGATATCATCTGGCAAGAATATACAGTTTTCCACCTTTGCAAATCTCTCTCTGGAAATACTAAATTCAATAGTTCTGGGAGTGGTTTTCGCAGCTCTAATTGTGGCCTATTTTAATCTTTTTAAAGGGGGAAGATTTCCCTTCATACTGGGAACTGCATTTCTAATTTCGGCTATTGCTCATCATTTCCACTTTCATTCCCTTTTAGCCTGCATGGTAGCAGGAATTGGAATAAAGAATTTCTCCTCTGTCGGTAAGGATTTCTTGGAAGCTCTTGAAGCGAGTTCTCTCCCCATACTAATTGTATTTTTCTCAATCTCAGGAGCCTCCCTTGATTTCTCAATTCTCAAACTAATCTTTCCTGCAGCCATCTTTTTTGTGATTGTCAGAATCATATCGCTTTACATAGCAACATATCTTGGGGCAAGGGAACCAAGGGTAAAAAAATACGGATGGATGGGCTTTGTGGCTCAGGCAGGGCTTACGCTTGGATTTGCGAGCCTGGTAGGAACAAATTTTCCTGTTTATGGAAACCTTCTTAAAAATTTGATTATTTCAGCTGTAATCATTACAACTATAATTGGACCGCCGCTGTTTAACTTCTCTCTAAAAAAAGCCGGGGAGACTAAATAGCACCTTTGACCCTAATATTCCTCTCTATTCTCAGTTTATTCCCCCCAATTCCGTCAAGAATGTCCACTATCACTTTATAAGCTCCAATTCTTGCTCCAGGGGAAATTCCGAATTTTGTTTTGAAACCAAGATAGGGAGGAAGCTCTTTTAGAACTTCTGTTGCATTTACAACTTCTCTCTGGTGAACCAGCTCCCCTTCGCTTGTATAGACTCTCAATATTTCCGCAATTTTAATTTCATATCCATTTTCCTTTTTCCTGTATGAAAATCCCTCCACCTCAATGTAGAAATTAACTACATCCCCCTGTTTATAAACATTCGAATCCCTTTTCACCATCTTTCCATCCTTTTCTTCATAAAAATAAAAATCCTTTAACTTTAAAGAAGAACTACTCTCCCCCTTTGAACAGAAAGGTAAAAATAAAATTAGCGATAGCGTAAATATTAATATCCTTCTCATTTTTTTTCCCTCCTTTATTTCTCACTGATTTCCATAACCTTTTTCATAAAATCGCCCATAGAAAGAACTCCAAGTATTCGCCTGTGCTCAATAGGATCAAGCACGGGAAGTATATCAGTAGGACTGTCGGCAAGCCTTGTTATAGCAATGCTGAGAGGCATTTCAGGATGAAGGTGGGAAACATTCTCAGATGCTAACTCTCTTATCTTTTTCTCTCCCTCCCCCTTCAAGAAAGCTCTTCTTATGGCTGAACCAGTCACCATGCCAATATATTTTCCATCAGAATCTATTACAGGATAAGAAGAAAAGGGAAGAAGTGAAAGGATTTCATTAACCTCCCTTACTGTAAAATCTGCAGGCACAGCATCATAATCCACTCTCATAACGTCTTTTACAAGTATTTCCTCCAGAATGCCTCCAGCTTCTTTGGGTATAAGACTCCCTTCTTCTACCATTACTGCCTCTGTAGCTGAATAGTCATAAAGATAGGTTGAAAAAAGATAGCTAACCCCTGTTGCAAGCATTAAAGGGAAGAGAATAGCACTATTCATTTTTGTAAGCTCAAGGATGAGAAGAAATGCTGTTAAAGGAACCCTGAAGGCTCCCCCAAAGAACGCTCCCATGCCTACTATTGCATAGGCTCCAGGATTTGCTATTGGATAGGGGAATAGAAGAGAAAAGATCTTCCATACAAGAATCCCTGAAAATGCTCCCAGAAAGAATGCAGGAGCATACATACCACCACTGGCATCAGAGCCGACAGAAACGGCGGTAAGAACCAGTTTTACCAGCAAGAGCGCTAAAACAGCCTCAAAGCCGGTCTTCATATTCATGTATTCGGTTATTGTTTCATATCCAGTCCCCATTGCCTCTGGAAAAACAAGGGCGGTTAATGAAATTATCAGCCCAACAAGTGCAAGCTTCAGCTCTATAGGAAGGGGATGTTTCTTAAAAATCCTTTTTACCAGGATTGTCAATTTGATAAAAAGTACTGATATAGGGGCGACAAAAAGTCCGAGCACTGCATAATAAACTAATTCATAAGGAGATAGTAGTTTGAACTCCGGAACTGAAAACATGAGAAGGTGACCAGCCATCCATTGCTGAACAGCTGCGGCCAGTACCGTTGCAATAAATGATGCACCTATAATCCTTGCGCTGAAATTCCCCAGAATCTCTTCCAGCATATAGGTTACACCTGCCATAGGCGCGAAAAATGCAGCAGCTATTCCACTACCCGCTCCTATACTTACCAGAAGTCTGTTATTCCTGGATGAAAGGTGAAAAATTTTCCCGAGGAATGAGCCAACTCCCCCTCCAAGACTAACGGAGGGTCCTTCAGGACCAAGAGAAAAACCACTTCCCACATTAATTGAACTTGCTACGAATCTGAGGACGGTTACCTTTGGCGGTATGTTCCCACCGTGGTATGAAAGCATTCTTCTTACATAGCTCACGCCTCCACCCTTTACCTCTCTGCAAAGCCTTATTATAAAGCCTGCTACCGCTCCTCCTATTACAGGGCTAAAAATCCAAAATCCCCCCTTTAAATAAGTGTGATTTGCAATGAAGTGAATGCTGGCCCTGAAAAGCCCTGCAACCACACCAACAAGCAAACCGAGAATTACAATAAGAATTAGAAGAAGCTGTTCTTCTTTTATATATATTTTCCTTAAAAGATTTTTTACTTTATCCAAGAGCATCCTCTATTGCACTCCTTAAAGCTATATTTAATTCAGAAGCATCATTGAACTTATCAGGATAAATAGGAGGAAGAAATTTTATGAGAATTTCGCCAGGTTTTGGAATGTTCGCTGTCCTTGGCAACAACTCAAAACCTCCCTTGATAACTGTGGGAACAACAGGCACTCCGGATTTTAAAGAAAGCCTCGCCACCCCCCCTTTAAACCTTTGTAAATTTCCATTGTAAGTCCTCGTTCCTTCGGGAAAAATCATAAGAGGTATGCCACTTTTCAAAAGTTTTTCCGCCTCCCTAAAAGACTTAGAAGCTCTGGAAGCACTGCTTCTATCCACCTTTATAAACTTCCCTATGGAAAGCGCTATTCCGAGTATAGGAATATTGAACACGCTTTTTTTTGCCATCGCTCTTATATTATAAGAGATAACCATTATAAGAGCAGGAGGATCAAGGTAACTGGTGTGATTTGGTGCAATTATAAAAGGTGGTTCAGGGATATTCTCTATTCCAAGAACTTTAACCCTTATTCCCAGGATAAAAAAGGAAATTTTCAGAAAAATTTTGTAAATAGCGAATAATGTCCTGTCTTTTCTGGTGATTAAAGAAATTAATATAAAGGGTGGCACGATTAAAATATTAAACAACAAAGCAAAAACAACGAAAAAGAAAAACCTAAGGTATCTCACTTCTCAACTGAACTAACTCTTGGGGAAGAGCTTAAAATTTTCTTCGCCTTTAGATGTAGATAAAATCCACCCAGTAAGAATCCAAGAATAAGCAGGATGACGAAAATCAAAGCAGGGATGTCTATATTCTTCAAAAATTCTCTTAACCATCCCACTTTCTGCTCCTCTTCAAAAATCTCCACCCTGGGTATTTTCACAACTATAACAGTTATATTGTCTCCCCCCCCTCTTTTGTTTGCTAAATCAATAAATTTTTTTGTAGCGTCATCCGGAGAAAGACTGCTCGCTATTTTTCTTATCTCATCTTCATCTACATAATCGAAGAGGCCATCTGAACAGAGGACAAAAACATCTCCTTCTTTAATTGTCAGAGGACCTACCATCTGTGGATGTATTTCTCCATACACGCCAACAGACTGATACAATATATTTCTCTTAGGATGACTAAGAGCCTCCTCCATAGTTATACTTCCTTCTCTAAGAAGTTTTTCCACAAGAGAGTGATCTGTTGTGAGTTTTGTTATTCTATTTCCAAATATCCTATAGACCCTGCTGTCACCAACATGAACTATGTAACCTTTATCTCCCTTAATATAAAGAACAGTAAGCGTCGTTCCCATTCCTGTTCTTGATGGATTAAGGGTTCCCTCTGCATAAATTCTCCTATTTGCCTCTTCAAAAAGGCTTTTTAAAAGGGGAAAAGGATTCTTTCTATTCTCTGCAGACTTCATTCCATCTCTTACAATTTCACTCGCCATTCTGCTGGCTATTTCTCCAGCAAGGTGCCCTCCCATTCCATCCGCAACGATGAAAATATACTCATCATCCCCGAGCTTATCTATTAAATAAAAATCCTCATTCTTTCTTCTGACCTTCCCTCTGTCGGTTTTTCCACTAAAACTTATTTTCATATCAAAATTTTAATTCAACATAGGCAGTTGTCAAACTTTCTCCTTAAACAGAGCAATGAATGATATTATTTCCATATGAAACCTGTGAAAAAAGATTTTTTTCTCCTACCTCCTTTAAGGGCATTACCTGATATCCTCGGGAAAATTCTTATGGTAGATGATGCAGGAGGTAGAATAGTTGAGGCAGAGGCTTACCTTGGAGAAGATGACCCTGGCTCCTTTGCTTACAAAGGTAGAAAGGGTTTAAAGAGGGATGCACTTTACAGACCAGCGGGATCTGTTTTTGTTTACAAAACCCATGGACACTGTCTTCTGAATATAATCTTTCAGAAAGAGGATACTCCCGGTGCCATTTTAATAAGGGCGATCGAACCTCTGTTCGGAATAGAAAAAATGAAAATAAGAAGAAGAAAAAATAAGTTAAAGGAACTCTGCTCCGGCCCCGGAAAATTGACCCAAGCTCTTGGAATCACAATGGAAATGGACGGCACAGAAATAAATTCAGGGCCGATCAAACTTTTTGAGGGGAAAATAAACGATGACGAAAAAATAGGTTATTCGGGAAGAATAGGAATAAAACAAGGCGCGGATCTGCTTTACAGAGCATTTATAATAAATTCGGAATTTCTAAGCCGACGAGGGGATTCGAACCCCTGACCTGCTGATTACGAATCAGCTGCTCTACCTGTTGAGCTACGTCGGCCTGGGGTAAAATTATATCATATGAGAAAGATAGTGACTGATATCGCCTATCGTGTAAACCAGCGAGCATTCCTTTCGCTTCTTGGTTTCAAAATAGGGAAGACTACTGTAAGCGAAGAGCTTTATTCTAAAATGAACAGAACTATAGAGAAAGCAAAGCAGGTTATAAAACCCAGGGGTATCTATTCACTTATAAAAATAAATAAAGTGGAAAAAGCTAAAGTTCTCCTTGAAAACGGGGAAGCACTACAGGGACACGATATAGCAAAACATTGCACAGGCTTCTCGCACGTCTTTTTGATGGCAGTAACCATTGGGAAAGAAATAGACAGGATGATAGAGGAATCGCCTGTAGACGAAGCAATGATAATAGACGCTTTTGGCTCTGAGGCTGTTGAAGGAGCAGCAGAAAGCCTGAACAGGGCTATAGAAAGAGAAAGTGTTCATTATGGTCTTCTTCGGTTTAACTGGAGGTATTCGCCGGGATATGGCGATTTTCCCCTGGAGACAAATCTTGTCTTTGACAAAATTCTGAGGATGAATGAAATAGGTATCTCAGTTATGGAAAACCTTTCTCTTTCTCCGAGAAAATCCATAACTGCTATAATTCCAGCAGGAAGGTAAAATGATAAACAGGATTCTGGAAGTTCTCTTTGAAAATTCGAGAATCGCCCCGGTAGAAAACCCATCTATATACGGTATTCCCTATAGAGAAGTGGAGTTTGTAAGCATGGGAAGAAAACTAAGGGGTTGGGAAATAGAGGGCACAGGCCCTGCTGTTATATTAACTCATGGATGGGGAGCAAATGCCGAAGTCTTTCTTCCCATAATACAAAGGCTGGCAACCCATGGTTTTCACATTCTTGCCTACGATGCTTCCAATCACGGAAGGAGTGATAAATATTCTCCTACAACAATTAAAACCTTTGTGGAAGACATCTTATCTGCCCTGGATTATCTGGGTACAAAGGCCTCTCTGATCGGACATTCAATGGGGGCTGCCTCATCAATTATAGCAGGCCACTCAGATGAAAGAGTTAATGGAGTTGTAGCAATAGCCCCTTTTTGTTCTACAGAGGAAATTATAAAGAGAATGATGGGTTCTATAGTCCCTGAAAAACTTAAAAACAAAATAGTGGAAAAAATAGAAGAAACTGTGGGCTTCGACCTTGAAGAATTTTCCCCATGTAACTACATTTGCAGGAGAAAAATTCCTACCCTCATTATACACGGAGATACAGATGCCACCGTGCCTTTGGAAGATTCGGAACGGCTGAAAAAAAATTGCCCTGAAGCAAAACTCATTGTCTTTCAAGGAGATGACCACAGAAGCATACTTGTCAATGAAGAAGTGATAAGGAGGATAATAAAATTTCTGGAAAAAATAACTGGTTGAAAAATTATGCTACTTTTTTAAAGGAAATGAGCGGGGGCTTTGTAACACTCCACAGGGTATCCTTGCTTCAGGAAATAGCAGAGGAAGTTGCCAGGTGCAGAAAATGTCCCCTCTGGCAAAGCAGGAAAAACCCGGTGCCAGGAGAAGGTAGTCCCTTTGCCAGAATATTTTTTGTGGGAGAAGCACCGGGTGCCACAGAGGATGCTACCGGCAGACCTTTTGTTGGAAGAGCAGGTGAGCTTCTAACAAGAATAATAAAGGCAATGGGCTATTCCAGGAATGAGGTTTTCATCGGGAACATCCTCAAATGCAGACCCCCGGGAAACAGAACTCCAACAGAAGAAGAGCAGAAAACTTGCTTTCCCTATCTGGAACGCCAGATAGAAATTATCAAACCTGAGGTCCTCATCGCCCTAGGGAGGGTGGCTGCTGTGAATCTTACAGGGAAAAAAGGTACTCTTTCTTCGATGAGGAGAAAAATCCACTATTTCAGAGGGATCCCTGTTGTGGTCACATATCATCCTTCGTATCTCCTTCAGAGGGGAGAACCAAAAGAACTGAAAAAACTCGTCTGGGCGGATATGAAGCTTGCCCTTAGAATCGTCAATGGACAAATATAGAAAATATAGTCAGTACCTGAAGGAAAAATACGGGGCACGCGTTCACAGGATACCTCTGCAGGCCGGTTTTTATTGTCCTAACAGGGATGGGCGTATATCTTCCAGGGGGTGTATCTTCTGTGATATCTATGGCTCTGGCCCCACTTCATTTAACCCTCCACCCATAAAGGAACAGATACAGAGAGGAATAGAATGGGCAAAAAAGAGGTATGGGGCCAGATATTTTATAGCCTATTTTCAGGCCTTTACCAACACATATAATACCCCTGCGGTAGTGGAAGAAAGGCTAAAGCAGGCCCTCCCTTTTAAAGAGGTTGTCGAAATTTCTCTGGGGACAAGACCGGATTGTCTTCCTGAACCCATCCTGGATGTTCTGGAAAGCATAGCGAAACAAAGGGAACTCTGGGTGGAAATAGGCCTTGAAAGTGCCCATCTTAAAAGCCTTATATGGATGAGACGTGGACATACTCTTGCAGATTTTATAGATGCAGTGTTGCGCACGAAAAGGAGGAAAGGTATAAAAATCGGTGCCCATGTAATTATCGGTGTCCCAGGGGAAAGCCGAAGGGAAATTGTGGAAACAGCAAGGATAATATCCTCCCTCCCGATAGATGCGGTAAAAATTCATCCCCTACATGTTCTCAGGAACACCGACCTGGAAAAGCTTTATGAAGCCGGCAAACTAAAGCTGCTTACAATGGAACAATTTGTCTCCCTCGCAGTGGATTTTATTGAAAACCTGAGGAAGGACATCATCCTGATGAGGATTTCTGGCGAAAGAACAAAGGAACTCTTCGTTGCCCCTGAATGGGCATTAAAAAAGCAGGAGGTTCTTCAAAAAATAGAGGAGGAGTTCGAGAGACGGGGAACGCATCAGGGTTCAAAACTAAAACTGGGCCTTTCCGGGGACGAGTGTGTGCCTTACAAAGAGCCCATTAAACTTGAAAAAAACTGAGCTTATTGGTAATATGGCAGAGGAGGTAAAGGATGAAGTATTACGAATTTGTAGTAGAAGCGCCGATGCTTTTAACTAAAGGTTTTGTCCTTGGCTGGCTGAGGGGAAAAGGCGTGGAGGACTGCGTTTACTTCAGCAAGGTCCTGGGAATAGAAAGGTCCACTCTGTCCGATGCTCTCAGGGAATGGTTTGGGCTGGAGAACCTCACCCATTTTGTGGTTCGTTCCGACGTAAAGGATGAATTAAAGGCTTCAATAGAAAGATGTTCTGACAGGCTCGGGATGAAAATCCGCTCCATTAAACCCATTGAAAAGGCAATAGTAAAATTCTCCTTCTCCATATATAACAGGGAAATCGCAAACAAATTAAAGAATCTTATAAAGAAAATTCCTGCTGAGTACATAAAAAAGCAGGAGGAAAAGGAAACCTACGACGAATCTGCCACCCAGGCAGAGATGTATGCACCCCTTCACCCCTATGTTTACGAAGGGGAATATGAGATAGAAGGACCCTTTGAGGATTTAATAGATTTCTACAAAGAACTGAGGGAAATACCTCAGGTAAACGAAAAACCACTTAAATTAACCTTTGCCTGAGGAGTCTTCAAGAAGGTCTTCCGGTAAAAGGCCGAGGCGGATTTTCATCCTGCAGACAGAGCAGAGGTCTCCGGCTGTTGTGGGATAACCGCATACTTTACACGGTGAGGGTGTTTCCCTATCTTCGGATTTAAAGCGGTCCTGTATGGAATAAAACCCCTTCAGGAACCTGAACCTTATACCCATCATGCCAAGTTCCATCTGCCTCATTATTTTCTTGTAAAAAATTGAGGTTGCGCCCCGGGATAGAGGACAGCGTTCATCGTAGTAATCTATTCCTCGCATAAAGGCGTAGGCTGCAGTTTCCCTCTCGCTGAGATATATGAGGGGTTTTACCTTTCTTGAAAAGCCGTGCTCTGCCGGAAGCACCGGGCTCTGGTGGGCAAGATATTCCTCCTTCCAGTTGAAGACGTTCCCCATAAGGAACGCCACCTCATCGTCCATGTTATGTCCTGTGGCAATAACGTCATAGTCCTTTGCAGCCTGTTCCATATAATATCTCTTCAGCCTTCCGCAAAGCTTACATGCAGGTTCCCGAAGCCTTTTTGTAACTTCCGGGAGGGTCATTCCAAAGACCCCTTCAAGCTCCTCTATTTTTAAAGGCAGACCCCTTTCCTCTGCGAACTTCTCCACCCTTTCTCTGCTTCTTGCAGAATGGCCATTTATTCCAAGATCCAGGAAAAACCCGGCGGTATTGTACCCCAGGGAGTGCAGAGCATCCCAGAGGGAAAGGCTGTCCTTCCCCCCGGAGACCGCTACAAGGATACGGTCCTGCCGGGAAAACATCTTAAAATCCTTTATCGCCTTCTTCACCCTCCTCAGAAAAAACTCAATATAGTGTTCCCTGCAGAGAGCAAGATTGTACTGTGGAAGATAAATCTCTGCCTTTCCTTTACAAATCCTACACTTCATCCTGATTTTATTCTAACATGGGAAGAGGCGTTATTGCGTAAGCGCGTTCTCGCGTTGTTGCGTCACCGCGCTCTCGCGTTTTCGCGGTGTCGCGGTTTTGCGTTCTCGCGTTTTCGCGGTATCGCGTTCTCGCATTTTCGCGTTTTTGAGTTTCATTATTTTTTTCTCTTTACGCATTAACAAAAACTGCATCCTTGAGTATCAGAAAATATTCGATTAAAGTCACAAATTTTCCTTTGAACTTGAAAAAACAAAAAATGTTTAGAAATACGGATACAATTGAAAGCACTATAAAATGTTCCTTCCTTATTGTAGAACTTCTGCCTTCACAATATTAGAAGGAGGGATTTTAGGAAATAAAAGTTTTCCCCATTTTACATCCTCGTTTTCAGGAAAGATATCTACCATATAGAAAAACCCATTTCTTATAAATGAAAACCCTTCGGGTTGAGAAAGAGCATTGTAGAATTTTCTCTTTTCTATAAATTTAAATTTCGTGTCATATATATCTACTATAAATTCTCCTTTCACGAACTTTGTAGTCCATACATATATTTTCCCTTTATCTACGCTTATTTTAAATATACAGGGATAATACCTTTCTCTTCCGTCAAGGGAAAAGACCTCCCTACGAGCCATCTCTAAACTTTCTTTCAGTCTTCTATTATTTTCTGGAACCGGATAAATATATAAATCTTCTTTCTTTATTTCTTCATGTTGACATTTCCTTGAAAATTCTCTTGAGATTTTGCCTGTTTTTGAAATAACAGTAATCTTATAGTCAAAGATGTCAGTAATTAGTATATTTCCATCCTTGTCGAAGTCAAACGAAGGTGAAAAAGAAATATATGGAGCTATAAATCTATGTTTAAGCATAAGGTTCTTCCTTTTTGTGAAATAAATTTCTTTGGCAAGCTTTATATCTTTATTTCTGAAAATTATCAATTTAAAACTTACACTTTGTTGTGAAAAAACCACGAACAGCACTGCTAAATCATCCAGGGGAGAAATTTTAGCTGCATATGGAAGGAGTCTTTTATACTTGTCTGGCATTGGCATTTCTCTTACGAATCTTCCATCTTTATTGAATACAGCGATTTTTCCCCGAAATATCGTATAAATATTTTCCTCCGAATCGACGGCAAAAGGAGGAATATAACGAAATTCTCCAGGCCCTTCCCCTTTTCTTCCAAAAGAAAGCAGAAACTCCCCTTTAGGGCTGTATTTATCTATTCTATAATGAGAATAATCGGGAATATATATATTACCTTTATAGTCCACATAGAAATTAGAAACTATTTTATATTCCCCTAATCGCACTGCAGAATTTCTTATAACCAATTCTTTAATATTTTTTAAATTAGCTTCTTTATTACATGAATAGAAATTGAAAGACACAATGATAAGCAAAACCACCAAAAACTTCTTAAACATAATTTTCCTCGGTATTACTCTCCCAAATCACTATAGCAATCGTAGTGTATACCTTGCCATTGACAAGTACATCTACCAGCGCAAGGACCACTAGGAGGTAAATATCTACAATCATTTAAGGTAATACAAATATCCTTCTTTGGCAAGGAATACAGAGGTTTATTAAGGATCGAAAAAACAAAGATTAATCCTACAAATATTGAGAACGACAAAAATAAAAGTTTTTCTAAATGATTCCAGAGTTTCTTCTTCACAACTCACCTCCCTATAATTTTTTTTACCCCTTCAGGGATTGGACCTGAAAGGAGCAATTATTATAATGCAATTTCCATGCCAAATTCCCAGAACCATCTCCACCGCTATATAAGCCTTCTTAAGTGAAGGCTGAAATGTCAGGGATTAACCCATAGGTTTACAGAAATTTTGGAAAATGCCTACAAAGCCTCTTCTTTAGATGTTTTATGAGATTAACCTATAGGTTTATTTTGTTAACCTATAGGTCTATTTTAAAGTCATACTTTTTCACGAGGCTCATAAATTTGTGATAGTCTTTATAACTTCCGTTTAACTCCCTTCGATAATTTTAGCACAGGTAACTGAAGGCGATTCAACAGCTGAATACTCCAGGTTGATGCGTTATTGCGTAAGCGCGTTTTCGCGGTTCGCGTTTTCGCGTTATCGCGGTGTCGCGGTTTTGCGTTCTCGCGTTTTCGCGTTCTCGCATTTACGCACTAACGCGCTGACGCATAAACGCACGACGCAGGGCTCAGCCCGAGGAAATTGTGGATTTTATCTCCACCTGGTCGTCTTCTTTAATGACTTCATCCGAGGTAAGAAGTCTTCCCCTTTTTTTATCTATAACAAGGAAATAAAGTTCGTCTGCTTTAAGCTTTTTCAAAAGTTCCTTTACCCTTATTCTGCGCTCGGGAATTTCTATTTCCCGTCCATCAAAGATGAGCTTCATGAAGCAATCAACTCCTTTGCTTTTTCCCTTAATTCCATCTTGGAAATTTTCCCTGTGGGTGTCTTGGGAAGTGTGGGCAGGAAAACGTACTTCCTGGGAATCTTATATGCGGCAAGTTTGTCCCTAAGAAATTCCCTTATCTGCGAAGGGGAAAGTTCAGCACTTTCTTTGAGGGCGATGAAAGCCACTGGAATCTCACCATGGAGTTTATTTTTTACCCCCACAACAGCGGCTTCAGAAACTCCTTCTATCCTGTAGAGGAGCTCCTCAATTTCCCTTGGATAAACATTCATCCCATCCACTATGATCATATCCTTTTTGCGGTCCAGGATGTAAAAGTAACCATCTTTATCCTTTTTGCCTATATCCCCTGTCCTGAACCATTCTCCGAAAAAGGCTTCCTTTGTTGCCTCAGGGTCCTTATAATAGCCAAGAAAAACATTGGGTCCCTTAACAACTATTTCGCCTATATCCTCAGGAGGGAGAAATTTACCATTTTCATCGGCAATTTCCATTTCCACAAATTTTACCGGGAGCCCAATGGATGCAGGCTTTCTCTTTCCACCAATAGGATTAACGGCCGTCACAGGACTGCACTCTGTGGGTCCATCTCCCTCGTATATGGGAACCCCAAATTTTCTTTCGAATTCTTCCATAACCTCAAGAGGCATTGGTGCACCACCTGAAATACAATATTTTAAAGATGGAAGGTCTTGACGGCTCACGTCTTTTACCCTGTTCAAAACAGCAAACATTGATGGGACAGCAGGAAAAATTGTAACTCCAAAGTCTCTAATTGCCTTTATGACAGCGTCAGGCATGAATCTCGGTAAAAGCACCACCTTTCCACCGGCGCGAAGCGGAGAGATCATACCCACCATGGCCCCAAAAGAATGAAAGAGAGGAAGCACGGTAAGCATGATATCTTCCTTTGTAAGATGAAGTTCATCTATAACTGATTCGGAATTAGCCATAAGATTTCCATGGGAAAGCATAGCTCCTTTGGGTTTCCCTGTTGTACCTGAGGTGTACATTATAACCGCAAGAGTGTCCTTCTTTACAGAAACTGGTGAAATTTTTTCACCGTTTTCTGCCCACTGGGTGAGGATAAGGTCATCTACAATAAGAGCATTATCGGGAGCCGCTTCTTTAACAGTAGCCTCGAATAATTTGGAGTAAATAATAACTTTTGCATCGCTGTGGGAAAATATGTAATTCATCTCATAAGGTTTAAATATGGGATTTACAGGAACAACTACTCCACCTAAACTTATTACAGCAAAATAAGAGTAAATGAAATCAGGAAAATTGGGGAAAACAAGGGATACATGGTCCCCCTTTTTTAGCCCAGAGTTCCTCAAGCTTCCTGCAATTCTGGCAGTTTTTTCTCTGAGTTCTCCGTAAGTAATTCTATCGCTATTGGAGAATATGGCTATCTCATCGTCTTTTGCGGGAGAGGCATAAATAATTTCTGCGAGATTCATTTATACCTCCTGCTATTCCTCAATAAGCATGAAATAAAGGTTTTTTGCCCTTCTATCCTCAGGATTAAGGTCAATGGCTTTCTTTAGTGCCTGTTTTGCCTTCTGTATCTGATGGGTTTGATAATAGGCATTACCAAGATGATAGAAAAGACTCGCGTGATTTGGCTCTATTCTTGCCATTTTTTCAAAATACTTTATTGCTTCTTCATACTCTCCAAGAGCAGAAAGTGAAATTCCTATCTGATAATTAGCAATAGCTGATTCAGGATTCTTTTCAAGCAGGGTTTTGAAATAGTTAACGGATTTTCTTAGCTCGCCTATATGGTAATAGGCTATTCCGAGCCAGTAATAGGCCATTATGAATTCATTGTTCAATTCCAGAGTCTTCTCCAGCTGTTTTATAGCTTCCTCTATAAGACCCGCTCTGTAATAGGCTATTCCAAGAGCATAATGGGCATCTGTAAAATCTGGTCTTATTTCAATCGCCTTTCTAAGATGATAAATGGACTTTTGAAGCGAGCCCATGAGGTAATAACTTTCTCCAAGACTTCTGTGGATGAACTCGCTCTCTCTCAATTTAAGAGCTTTTTCACAGTAAACTACTGAATCTTTCAGTTTCCCCTTTGCCTTAAGTTCCCTTGAAATCCTTATAAAATATTCTGCTTCCTCTTCTTTCAAGGGGTATCCGCAGTTAGGACAAAATCTAAATTCTTCCTTTACTTCCTTTCCACAATTCGGGCATTTCATATTTGCCTCCTATAAATTTTCCATTCTTTTCACTATTTCCCGGGCAAATTCTGAAGTTTTTATAGGCTCTACACCATCCATCTGTCTTGCAAGGTCATAAGTAACTCTCTTGTCCATAATGGCGGCTTCCATTCCTCTCTCAATAAGGTTTGCAACTTCCTCCCAGCCCATATATCTAAACATCATGGCTCCTGAAAGTAAAAGAGAGCCCGGGTTTACCTTATCCATTCCGGCATATTTTGGAGCTGTCCCATGGGTTGCTTCGAAAAGCGCCACATAATCCCCTATATTTGCTCCTGGAGCCATACCAAGCCCTCCTACCTGGGCGGCAGCTGCATCGGAAAGATAATCTCCATTCAGGTTGGGAGTAGCAATAACATCGTATTCTGCAGGACGGGTAAGAAGTTGCTGGAACATGTTGTCAGCTATTCTGTCCTTTATAACTATTTTCCCTTCAAGAACATCACCATCTACCTCTGACTCAGGGATGGTTTTATCCTTGAATTCCTCTGAGGCAACTTCATAGCCCCAGTCCTTAAACGCACCTTCCGTGTATTTCATTATGTTGCCCTTGTGAACAAGGGTTACACTTTTTCTCCCGTTTTCCAGAGCGTAATTTATCGCCTTTCTTACAAGTCTCTTGGTTGCAAATTCTGAAATTGGTTTTATTCCAATTCCCGAATCTTTTCTAACCTTCACACCAAGCTCCCTTTCGAGAAAATCTATAACCTTCCCTGCTTCCTTGGTGCTCATAGGCCACTCAATTCCTGCATAAACATCCTCGGTATTCTCCCTGAAAATAACCACATCAAGAAGGTCCGGCCTTTTCATGGGAGATGGAACTCCTTTAATCCAGCGAACAGGCCTTACACATGCATAAAGATCAAGCACCTGTCTGAGTGTAACGTTAAGACTGCGAAAACCCCCACCTACCGGGGTTGTAAGAGGACCCTTAATTGCAATTATGTGCTCCTTTATGGCATCTATAGTTTCCTGAGGAAGATGTTTACCTGTAAGCTTGTAGGCTTTATCTCCTGCGTAAATTTCTTTCCAATAGACTTTTCTTTTTCCACTATATGCAAAATCCACAGCAGCGTTCCAGACTATCATTGAAGCGTTCATAATATCAGGACCTATGCCATCACCCTCTATGTAAGGTATGATTGGCTCGTCAGGAACAATAATTTTCCCGTTTTCTACTCTTATTTTCTCCGGCATTTGTACCTCCTTAAAGCTGATAATCTCCGTATTTTTTGATGTACTCCCCTATTCCACCCTCCTCTATTATCTGAAGCATAAATTTTGGCATGGGAGTGAATCTGTACTCCTTACCCTTTGTAAGATTCCTTACTATACCTGCCTGAAGGTCCACCTCAAGTTCATCTCCTTCATCGATCTCATCAGTCTCCTTTATTTCCACAGGAGGAAGGCCTACATTAATGGAGTTTCTATAGAAAATCCTTGCAAAGGATTTAGCTATAACGCAACTTACTCCTGCAAGTTTTATTATTCTCGGAGCATGCTCCCTGGAAGAGCCGAGTCCGAAGTTTCTGCCTGCAACAATCATATCTCCAGGCTGGACTCTGGAAGCGAAATCATCCCTCGCATCCTCAAGCACGTGTTTTGCAAGTTCCGGAAGGTTTGTTCTCAAATGAAAATATCTTCCCGGAGCTATGTGGTCAGTTGATATATCATCGCCAAATTTCCATACTTTTCCCTTAAGCACCATAACTTCCTCCTTATTGCAAATAATCCCTTGGATCTGCTATTTCCCCGGCTATGGCAGAGGCAGCAGCTGTTGCCGGGGATGCAAGGTATATTTCTGCATTGGGGTTTCCCATTCTTCCCTTGAAATTTCTGTTCTGTGTGGAGAGAACCCTTTCTCCATCCCCAAGAACTCCTTCATGAACACCCACACATGGGCCGCAACCTGGAGCAAGTATTGCAGCTCCAGCTTCTATGAATATGTCAAACAACCCTTCTTTTAGTGCTTTTTTGTATACATCCTTTGAAGCAGGAATAATTATTAGCCTAATATCCGGATGCTTTTTTCTGCCCTTAAGAATGGAAGCTGCTATCCTCAGGTCCTCTATTCTCCCATTGGTGCAGGTTCCTATAAACACCTGATTTAACTTTACTCCTTTTGCCTGGCTTATTGTTCTTGTATTATCTACTGTGTGGGGGAAGGAAACCACGGGTTCCAGCTTTGACACATCAATTTCATAAACCTTTTCGTATTTCGCGTCGGGGTCGGGCTTTAGCTCCCTAAAATCGCTTTCCCTTCCATATGATGCAAGATATTCTCTTGTTTTCTCATCTGTTGGAATAAGTCCAACTTTTGCTCCGGCCTCTACAGCCATATTCGAAATTGTAAGCCTTGCTTCCTGGGAAAGCTCTGCTATAACTTCTCCATCGAACTCCATAGCTTTGTATGTGGCTCCATCTGCACCTATCATACCTATGATGTGGAGAATTATGTCCTTTGAATACACCCCGTCGGGGAGTTTTCCCTTCAGAACAAAACGGAAAGTTTCTGGAACCTTCATCCAGACTTTCCCAAGCCCAAAAGCCAGAGCAATATCTGTGGAACCCATTCCTGTTGCAAAGGCGCCGAGAGCTCCTGCTGTGCATGTATGAGAATCCGCTCCTGTAAGCACATCACCGGGTTTAATATAGCGTTCCGCTACTATCTGATGGCTTATTCCTTCTCCAACATCAGAAACTATAGCAGATGTTCTTCTGGCAAACTCTCTCAGGATATTGTGAGCGTTTGAAAGCTCTTTCCTGGGAGAAGGAGCAGCATGGTCGATAAAAAGGATAGCCCTGGGAACCCTAACCTCTTTAAATCCCATTTTATCAAATTCCTCTACGGTAAGAGGGCCCGTCCCATCCTGAACAAGGGCAACATCTACGGGAACTACAACAAGCTCCCCGGGTTTAACGTCCTTTCCAACATGCTCAGAAAGAATTTTCTCAGCTAATGTTTTACCCATTTATCACCTCTTTTCAATTGGAATGTACTCAACATCCAGAGGCCCATTATAAAGGGCTCTGGGTCTGAATATTCTATTGGACTGAAGGTATTCAAGCACATGGGCGGTCCATCCCACCACCCTGGCTATTGCAAAAATAGGAGTAAAAACTTCCTTGGGAAATCCAAGAAGGTTGTAAATTATGCCCGAGTAGAAGTCAACGTTCGGGAAAATTCCTTTCTTGCCTTTTTCTCTGATCATTACCTCTTCTATCTTTTCAGCTATCTGGGTCCATTTGGTATTTTTCTTTTCCTTTGAGAGCCTTTCCGCGTATTCCTTCAGGATCCTTGCCCTGGGATCATAAGCCTTATAAACCCTGTGCCCAAATCCCATTACCCTTCTGTGCTCCTTGATGGCCTGCATTATGTATGGTTCCACATTTTCTACTGAGCCTATTTCCTGGAGCATTTCAAGCACCCTTTCGTTTGCTCCTCCATGTAAGGGTCCTCTAAGAGCGCCTATTGCACCGCAAATTGCAGAATAAATGTCAGAGAGAGTAGAAGCTATAACCATGGCCGCAAAGGTAGAGGCATTCATTCCGTGTTCCATGTGAAGGATTAAAATAACGTCCACTAGCCTGGAAATTTCTTCATTGGGAATCTCTCCAGTAAGCATGTAATATAGGTTCTGTGCATGTGACAAATTGGAATTAGGAGGAACTATATCCAGTCCTCTTCTAGCCCGGCTGTAATATGCTACCATGGTGGGCATTTGGGCTGTAAGTCTAATAGATTTCCTTATGTTCGCACCTCTGGAATTGTCGTTCTTATCTGTGTCAAAACATCCGCCCATTGAAACACAGGTTCGGAGAATCTCCATTGGATGGGTATCCCTAGGAGCCTTTTTAATACAATCCACAAGTTCTTCAGGAACTTCTCTATGTTCAATAAGGTCTCTTTTTAGATTTTCGAGTTCATCTTTTTTGGGAAGGTCGCCAAACCAGAGAAGATAGGCCGTTTCCTCAAAATTTGAATGCTCTGCCAACAATTCTATTGGAATTCCTCTATAAATAAGCTTTCCAGCTTCTCCATCTATTGCAGCGATGGATGTTATTGCTGCAACTACCCCCTCTAACCCTTTTGAATAAGAAACTTCTCCTGTTAAATGTCCCATTTCAATCTTTCTTTGAATAAATACTTATACACAATTTTACGTTATTTTTTTTCACAAAGGTCAACTGTTACGTCCGTAGTCATCCTCCAATCTAACAACATCTTCCAGATGAGGAGTGGACACCTCAAAAACGACACAATCCTCAATTGCAGCCATGCGATGTATTAGCCCTGGAGGAATGTGGAAAGAATCGCCAGAGTTTAGAATTTTCTCTTTAAAATTCCCTTCTTTTCCGTAAATGAACCTCATTTTTCCGCTCCATAACAGAATAGTTTCTTCCTTTACTTTATGGTACTGAAGTGAAAGCCTATGATGGGCTTTAATATAAAGAACTTTCCCCACATAGCTGTCAGTTTTAGCAAATAAAAGCTCATATCCCCATGGCTTTTCTATTTTTCTCATATGAGACCCTCCTTATACATCTGTGTATTTCAGGGTAAATTTTGTTTATCTCTCTAAGAAGATATTCCTCCACTTCCTGCGCTGTGTGAAAACGAAGGGCATTTGTAACCTTTTTTTTCATTACAGCTTCTTCTACAGAAATCAATAGTCTTTTTATCCTTGGTAACATTGCAGGAGTGGTTGAAAATTCCCGGAGCCCAAGACCCAAAAGCACCGCCGCATGAAGAGGGCTTGATGCCATTTCCCCACACACAGAAACTCTCTTGCCAGCCTCAGCAGATTTTTTTATGACGAACCTCACCATCCTGAGGAACCCCGGATCAAGGGTGTTGCAGATATAGGAAACCCTTTCGTTAGTTCTATCTGCTGCAAACACATATTGACTGAGGTCATTGGTTCCTATGCTCACAAAATCAACATACTTTATTATCTTATCTATTGAAACTGCAATTGCCGGGACTTCTACCATTATTCCAACTGGAATATTCTCTTGGAATTTGTATCCCTCCATTCTCAAAGTGCTTTTAATATCCTCCACAACAAGGTACAGTTTTTTTATCTCATCAAGATTGGTAACCATGGGAATCATTATTCTGATTGAAGGATGGTCTGCTGAAGCTCTCAATATTGCCCTCAACTGGGTATATAGAATCTCTTTGTGAGAAAAGAGATATCTTATGCCCCTCTCTCCCATTGCTGGATTTTCTTCGTGATAAAAGTGAAGTCCCTTTATTTTCTTCTCTGCACCCAGGTCAAATAGCCTGATGGTAATCTCTTTAAATTTTTCAGCAAGGCTCGAGTAAATCTCGAATTGTTTTTCTTCGTTGGGAACCTTCTGAGACCCCAGAATTAAATACTCTGTTCTATAAAGCCCAACTCCTTCTATTTTATCCGCCGGAACCTTTTCCGCCTCGGATGGAAATTCAAGGTTAATGAACATTTTAAAATCAACTCCATCAAGGGTGCTACTTTTCTCATCAAGTGCCCTGGAAAAGACTTTTTCCTCTTCAACAAAGGTTTGTTTCAGATGCATATATGTGTTTTTTTGAAGAGACGAAGGGGAAAGAATTACAAGCCCTTCATCTCCGTCAACTATAACCTCTTCTCCTTCTTTTATTTTGTTTTCCACATCCTCTATACCTACCACTGTTGGAATACCAAAGGCTCTTGCAAGTATTACCGCATGATATGTATCTCCACCGTATTCCGTCACAATCCCTTCAGGTTCTTTTCTCGAAATAATATAAGCAGCCTCAGAAGGCAGTATGTTTTTGGCAACAAGAATGTCCCCTTCCCAGCTAATTTCCTCCCCTTCTGCACTCAGGTTTTTCTGTATTCTCCTCAAAACATCTTCTATATCATGTATCTTTTCTTTTATATGATAGTCCTCCACATTCTTAAATATGCCATGATATTTATTTATAAGTGCCTCAATTGCTTTTTCAGCTGTTTCAAGATTGTCAACTATTCGAGAAATCATCTCCTCTATTAGCTTCTTATCTTCGAGTATCAGAAGCTGAGATTCAAGGATCAAAGCTTGTTCATCTCCAACCTTTTCCTTTATCTCATCTTTAATCTCCTCAAGTTCTGTTCTTGTTTTTACAATGGCCTCTTCCAATCTTTTAATCTGAGATTGTTCTTCTCCCCTTACTATGTTAGCCTGCACTATTCTGGCAGGTCTTCTTAGAAAGCGTGCACGTCCTATCCCTATTCCAGCTACAGCGGATTTTCCCCTGAGAATAATCATTCTCCTTCCCCGAATTTATCTTCAATAAGAGCTACTATTTCTTCTATTGCTTCCTTCTCGTCTTCTCCATCCGCTTTAATTTTTAGTTTTGTTCCCACCGGAGCAGCAAGGGTCAAAAGACCCAGAATGGATTTCGCGTCCGCTTCCATGCCATTAGCTTCAATCACTATGTTGCTCCTGTATTTTTGAGCTACTTGAACCAGCTTGGTAGCTGCCCTTGCATGCATCCCCAATCTGTTAGTTAACACGACCTCTTTTTCTATCATTTTTCCAGAAGCTCTCTTATTCTCCCTATCGATTCTTTCCCTCTCAGGGTAAGGGACTTCGAAAGATCCTCCAGTCCTTTTTTTTCTCTTTCTGAAATAAACTTAAGGAGCAGGGGAAGATTCACTCCGGTTATAATTTCTACATTCTCATTTTCCAGAAGGGAAACACACATATTTGTTGGGGTTCCTCCAAAAATATCTGTAAAAACTATAACTCCCTTACCTCTCTCCTCCTTTTCAATGGCCTCCTTTATCTCATCCATTTTCTCCTCTATTCCGCTTGCCCCTTCCCTCCATTCTATGGTTATAACAGGAAGGGAAACCTTTTTTCCTATAATTTTTGATACTACATTAAGGAGAGCCTTTCCCAGGTCTCCATGAGTTACTATTACTCCACCAACCATTATTTGCTCACATCCCTGTGTATTTTAACCACTTCGTATCTGTTTTTATCCTTTAACCAATTATACAACTCCTCCACGAAAAATACAGACCTGTGTTTTCCCCCTGTACAGCCAATGGAAATTACCAGCTCCCGCCTTCCATCCATAAAAAACATATCGAGGGTTTCATCCAGAAATTTCTTTAAAGCATCCATATATCTCACAACCTCATTGTGAGCCATGAGAAAATCCCTGACCATAGGGTTTTCTCCTGTAAGCTCTCTGAGCTCTTCAACCCAGAAGGGGTTGGGAAGTGCTCTAACATCAAAAAGAAGGTCTGTCTCCTGAGGTATGCCGTAAACAAAACCAAAACTCACCACATTGACCTTCTGGCCCTCGTGCTCTGGTCCGTATTTCTCCATTACCTTTTTTCTTAACGCTCCCATTGACATACCTGTGGTGTCTATAAACTCTCCTGCGAGCATTCTGGCAGATGAAAGAATTTTCCTTTCTTCTTTAAGGGCCTCTTCCAGTGAGGTTTTTCCCTGAAGAGGGTGCTTTCTCCGCAAGAGTTTAAACCTTCTTATTATTTCAGAATCGTTTGCATCAAGAAAAATAACATCCACATCTGCAATTTTTCTCAACTCTTCCACAAGCCAGGGAAATCTCCTCTGAAAATTTTCTTCCCTTACATCTATTACAAGACCGAACCTATTAATGGAGGGGTTTCTCTTAATTAAATTGCCTATAAGCTGTGGAATAAATTCAATGGGAAGGTTATCCATGCAGTAAAACCCAATGTCCTCAAGAGCTTTCAAAAAGGTTGTTTTACCGGAACCTGATACCCCTGTTATTATTACTATTTTTGGCCTCAAGATTCCCCCAGTCTTTCCATAAGCTCTTTTAAAGGGTATATCCCGGAGCGTCCCAGAAGATATAATCTCGCTGCTACTTCTATAAGGTTAGCTATATTTCTACCCGCAGCCACAGGAATTTTCCTTTTGGGAATCTCAACCCCTAATATCTCCTCCTTCTCTTCTCTTAAAAAAAGCCTTTCCTCGCTCTTATCAAAGGGATGAAGTTCCAGAATAAGGTCTATGGGTGAAAATGGAAGCACAGCTCCACCAAAAATTTCATTTACATTAATGGCTCCAAGACCTCTCACTTCCATAAATCCCCTGATTTTTTCAGGTGAAATGCCCACTATCTTTCCTTCAGGAAGACGGAGCACTTCAACCATATCATCTGCAACAAACATGTGACCCCTGCTTATAAGTTCTAGTGCAATTTCACTTTTTCCAATTCCACTTTCTCCTGTTACGAGGACTCCCACCCCATAAACACCAAGGAGTTCTCCATGTATTGTTATTCTTTCAGAAAGCTCCCAGTGAAGGAAATTGTTTAATTTTTCATAACAATCGCATTTAAGACACAAAAAAACTGGAATTGAGTTTTTCTCAGCAACGGAAAGGAGCAGGTCTTTTAAATTTTCCTCCCTCTGAAGAATGACTGCAGGTGGTTTGAGAGAGAAAAAAGATTCAAGCTTTTTGAGAGCATCTTCTTCAGGTAATTTTGAAATGTAGAGAAGCTCATCCTTCCCGAAGAACTGCACTGCTCCTTCTATGAATAGATCAAGAACTCCTGCAAGCACCAATCCAGGCCTCTGAAGAAAGGGACTGGTAATCTTTCCAGTTAGAACTGATTCATCAGCAGGATATATCAGTCTTATTTCCTCTTTATTTAAGGAATAGAACTTTATTATTGGAAGTTCAACTTTCATCCCTGAATTCTTCATCTTGAATAATTTTAATCACTTCCTCTGGGGTGGTGGCTGATATCAGTCTGTCAACGAGCCTTTTTTTGCCCTTTCTTGCCAATCTTGCAATGGCGGCGAGAACCTGAAGGTGCAAATTGGGGGGATTGGGAGGTGAAACTGCTGTAAAAAAAAGATGAGTGAGTTTTCCATCTGGGGAATTAAAATCCACACCTTGCCTTGAAATGGCAAGGGAAAGTTTTGGCTCCTTTACCTCTTCAAGCTTGCAATGTGGAACAGCTATACCACCCGGTAATGCTGTACTTCCCAATTTTTCTCTGGCAAGAAGTCTCTCGTATAGTTTTTTCCAGTTATTAATTATCCCCGCTTCCCCCATGAATTTAGAAATCTCCTCAAGAACACCCTCTACTGTGGTGGCTTTGAGGTCAATTAAAACAGCTTCAGGAGAAAGCAGGCTATTTATCTGCACTTTACCACTCTGGCTCCACTACGTAATATGTTTCTCCCTTTTTGTAAACCACATTTGCCCTGTTTGTGGACGGATTACGAAATAGGAGAACATCCTTTCCTGTAGCCTCTAATTCCATTATTGCCTCTTCTACTGTAAGAGGCTTATCTGCATAATCCTGGGTATAAATTATTCTTGGAGAGACCTGTTCCAAAGGAGCAGAAGGGACCTGGGTCTTTCCCTTTTTTTTGCTCCTTTTCTTTTCCTTTCCCTTTTTTATCTGCCCCTCTATTATGTCAAATGCTGCATTTACAGATGCCAGCATATCATTGGTTGTCTCTGTTGCCCTGAATTCGAAGATACCGCCCTTTACCATAACTTCAGCAGTGTGACGGTACTTTTCCAGGGAGCAAATAACTTCTACATTTAAATTTTCCCCTAAGAGTCTTTGTAATTTCGCCACTCTTCTCTCTATTCGTTTTTTCAATGAGTCGGGGACCTCGTAGTGCCTACCTATAAACTTAATGTTCATTCTGAAACCTCCAATCTGTATTTCTTTTTTCTTTTATTTACACTTTCTATACCTAATTCATCCCTATATTTTGCCACGGTTCTGCGGGAAATGTACACACCTCTTCTTGCCAGAATGCTTGTTATTTCTTCATCAGAATAAGGATCCTCTCTTGGTTCTGTCTCAATTATTTTTCTGACCATTTCCTTTATGGAAGCATTTGATATGTTACCCCTGTAACCTCCTGCACTGGAAGGAAAGAAAAACTTTAACCTGTAGGTTCCTCGGGGTGTCGCTATAAACCTCGTTGAAACTATTCTGCTTATGGTTGATTCATGAACCCCTACAGCTGAGGCAACTTCTTTAAGATTAAGGGGTTTCAAAAACTGAGGATTATATCCTTTCTCAAAAAATTCTCTTTGTCTGTTCACTATATATTCAACCGTTTTTCTAAGAATTACTCTTCTCTTTATAAGAGCATTTAAAAACCACTGCGCTGAGCGAACTTTCCCTCGGGCGAATTTTACAAGGTCAGAGTCGGCATCAGGGTCTTCTAAAATCTTCAGATAAAAGGGATTTATTCTCACGGGAGGAAGTTCCTTTTCTATTATTTTTACCTTTAATTCCCCATCCTTCTCTTCAAGAATTATATCCACATCCACATGTTCGGCTATCTTGTCATTAAAAATAGATGCAGGAAAAGGATTAAGCTTCTGGATTTCCTCTATGGCATTTTTAAGGTCTGAGAGAGAACATCCCAGCTTTGAGGCAACCACATCATAATCCCTCTTTTTCAGTAATTCTATCATTTCGGGCTCAAGGAGTTTCCAGGGCAGGCTTTCTTCCTTGCCATTTGCCTTTAGCTGGACCCTTAAAGCCTCAACAACACCGGAGGAACCTATTCCGCATGGGGAAATTAACATAAGTTTCTGTCTGACTTTCTCCACAAATTCCGAAGTCTCTTTTGTCTCTTCAACAACCATAGAAAAAGATCTCTCGTCCAAAAACCCCTTGGAATCAATATAATCTATTATTGCCTCTGCAACCTTTCTTTCCCTTTCCTCGGTAAAATGAGGAAGATAATTTTTTCTTATTTTTTCTCTTGCGTTGGGAATATAAGGGATAAGAGCTTCTGGTGGGTCATTTTCTTCTTCATCGTTTTCGTAATAGTGTTCGAAAAATTCAGCTCCGTCTGAAGAGGAGCTCAATGAAAGCTCATTATCAGGCTCCTCATTGACTATCTCAAGGGCAGGGTTCTGTTCTATTGCCTCTTCTATTTTCTCTGATAGTTCCAAATAGGTTAAAGGCAAAAGGTCGAGGTAAAGTCGTACTTCATTAAATAGTTTTAATGTCGTTTTCTGCTGTAACTCAATGTTCTGTTTCTGTTTCATTTTCCAGTTTGAATTTTTCTCCTAAATAAACTTTCTTAACAAGGGGATCCTCTGAAAGCTCTCGAGGGTTCCCCTCTTTTAATATCTTCCCATTACTAATAATATATGCTCTGTCGGTAATTTTCAATGTTTCTCTCACATTGTGGTCTGTTATTATAATCCCCACTCCCTTATCTTTCAGACTTCTTACCAGCATTCTCATTTCCTTTACAGCTATGGGGTCTATTCCTGTAAAAGGTTCATCAAGGAATAGAAATTCCGGATTTAGAGAAAGAGCTCTTGCTATTTCAAGCCTTCTTCTCTCCCCTCCGGAAAGAAATATCGCTTTCCTGAAGCGAACAGGACTTAGTCCCATTTCTTCTATCACCTGATTCATTCTTTTTATCCTCACTGGACGTGGCAATCCGGAAAACTGCAGATAGGCCATGATGTTCTCCTCCACAGAAAGCCCCTTGAAGGCTGAGGGCTCCTGAGGGAGGTAACCAAGCCCCATCCTTATTCTCCTGTACATGGGTAAACTGGATATTTCCTTTTCTTTAAAATATACCCTGCCTCCATCGGAGGGAATTTCTCCGAGAATAATTCGGAAGGAGGTGGTTTTTCCAGCGCCATTAGGACCAAGAAGACCTACTACCTCTCCTTTTCTTGCAACTATATTAATTCCTTTGAGGACTTTACGCTTACCGTAATATTTCACCAGTCCAACAGCCCTTATCATTTCTCTCTCTTTATTTTCGAGCTGGTTCTTCCCTTTCCAGAAATTTCGAATCTACTTTCCTTTAGATAAAACTTTATCATTTCCCCTTTCATTACCCCCTCTTCTGGCGAATTAAGTTTGGCTTTTCCCGAAAAAATTGCTATTTCTTTTTCGAGGTCATAAATCATTCTGTCCCCTTCGCCGGAGGTGTCTTTTAAAAGCACACTCTTAACCTTTGTGGCCACTATTTTTTTTAAATTCCCTCCATCCATTTCAAGCTCTGCCCCATCACAAACAATCTTCAAATCTTGTCCTGTTATATTAACGTTTTTGTTTATTTTTATGTTCTTATCTGTATATATTAACTCCTCTCCTTTTACTCTGTATCCCTCTCCAGTCACAATCTTACCCTGATATACGATAAATTTACCATTGGCAATCTTTACATTTTGGGCAATTATTAGATTTCCCCTCTTTAGAATTCTTATGTTGCCGAATAGATTCTCTTCATCGCCTTTCTTTTCCAATCTTTCACATTTTAAGGCCGCATCCTCCTTTTGTCCCTCAACGTTTCCCTCGGCAATTATATCTCTGTCTTTTATTTTTATACTATCCGCCTTTAAAGAAAGAGAAGGGGAAATATATTCAGCTTCGGTTAGAGAAATTTCTTTCCCATCTTCACTGATAACTGCTTTTTCAGCGAAAATTCTGTCGTTTTCCCTGAGTATTTCCACTTTACCTTTGAAGTTCATTTGGTTGTCTTTTATTCGCCCGGAAAATGCCTTTATTGAAAGACCCTTTTTTTCTATACGGACGCCGTCTGAAACAATTATTTCCTTATCTTTTTCCCTTATAAATACGTTACTGGCATGTATTTTAACGTCTTCTTTTACTATAAACGCATTCCTGGCCTGCACTCCTTTTTCAAAGTCTATTTCGTACCATTCAGCACGCAGGTATCCCTCTTTTTCTCCAAGAACAAGTTTTCCCCCTTTAGGTGCAATAACCTTTTTAATTTCCTGTTCCTCTATAAAAAGATTAAGTGAAGGACCCTGAGCGGTTTTTTCTCCTTTTGCTATTACCGCAGGCTTCCCCTTCAATTCGCCTTTTGATTCATTTTCGCTGAGCTGAAGATTCCTGCCTGCAAGATTTGATTCACCAATTAGGAATGAGGGGGATATAAAAAAGCTGGTTTTCTCTTTCAGGTCAAACCTTCCTCTTTCTGCATTCCCTTTTATGGAACCTTTTTTAAATTCTAGCTCTGAACGAATAAGGACCAGATCCCTTTTTGGGAAATAAACAGCTTTTTCGGTTTTTGCCTCCACTTCCTTTCCTTTCAAAAAAACCGAACCACTGAATTCGTATCTTGTCTTTGCCCTATTTATTGTGCATTTTTGCGCAGTTATTTCCATTTCCGACGAATAAATCTTTATTCTTATATTCCCTGCAAGATGATAAAAACCTTTAGTATCCACCAGGTACTGGTCAGCGGTAGCTGTATATTTAATCTTTTTCCCGGACATTTCAGTATATTGAAATTTAAGCTGAAGGGATTTTCCTGGGGATAGAACCTCTGGCTGTTCAGAACTCTCTGTTGGTCTGAATATAAAATACATTATTACGGACAGAAATGCTATTAAAAGAATTATGAACAGAATTCTTAGGGTTTTCACTTTAATTCTTCCTCAATATTTATTTCAATTCCGTGATTGTCCCCCTCTTTGAGGGTATAAATAATATTTACTCTCTCTCCCTTCCTGAATTTAAAAAGATACTCGCTCTTAAAGAAAATCCCGGGAATTATGTTATTTCCCTGTTTGAGAAGAACTTTAAAGCCATTGCTCCATGGACCCGGGTCGTTAACTACCTCTACATTCTTAGTCATAAATCTGGGCTGAGGGTTTCCTATACCGTATGGAGGGAATAACCTGTGATAGCCGAAAAATAATTTTATGTCCTCAAAATCAAACTCCCCGTCTAACCTCCGCTCTGGTTTTTCCTCAGGAGAAAGCCCATGAAAATACTCTTCCAGCCGGGCTCTCAAAGATTCTAAATTTTCCCTTTTTACCACAAGGCCAGCGGCAAGTTCATGCCCGCCATAACTCAAAAGAAGGTGATGAGCATGGCTCAAAGCATCTATGAGGGGCATTCCTTCAGGGCTTCGTCCTGAGCCAAAGGCTTCATCTTCCTCCACAGAAAAAACCAGGGCTGGCTTTCTGTACTTTCTCGATAGCCTGTAAGCTACGATCCCAAGAACCCCTCTGTGCCAATTTTCCGAATAAACAAATATCAAAGGTTTAGAATCATCCACAAGGGATTCTGCCTCTTTCAAAATTCTCGCTTCCAGTTTCTGTCTCTGATAGTTCAGGCTATTCAGCTCACCTGCCAGCTCCTCTGCCTCCTTTTCCCTTCTTGAAAGGAGAAGCTTAAGGGCTATCTCAGGGTCAAAAATTCTTCCAGCTGCATTTATTCTGGGAGAAATCCTGTATGCCACCTCCTTAGGGGTAATTCTTTTACCCCTGAGTCCGGAGACGTCCATCAGTTTGGAAAGTCCGTGAGAATTTCCTTCATTTATAAACTCTAACCCCTTTTTAACCATTATCCTGTTTTCTCCAAGAAGCTCAACCATGTCCGCTATGGTCCCAAGAGCTACCATCTTCAGGTATGGAAGAACTTTTGGTTCAGAATTCTTTTTCAGGAAAAGTCCGTGAAGAAGCTTAAACGCTACCCCTACACCTGCAAGATTTTTTGGAACAAAATTGTCCTCGGTATAAGGGTCTATCAAAGCATAGGCCTGAGGGAGCTCGTCGCCAGGAAGATGATGATCCGTTATTATAAGGTCAATACCTTCCTTTTTAAGCGAAGCTGCAAAATCCGTTGATTTTATGCCGTTGTCTACAGTTATTACGAGGGAAGCTTTCTCTTTCTTTATTTTATTCACATGATAGGGCTTTGCACCATAACCATGGGATATCCTGTTGGGAATAATATAAGATACCCTTCCCCCAAGACTTTCAAGTCCCCTCACCAGAAGAGCTGTTGAAGTAATTCCATCAACGTCATAATCCCCGAAGATTAATATTTTTTCTCCTTCCTTTATGGCCGTGGCAATTCTATCCACAGCCTTTTCCATATCCTGAAATAAAAAAGGAGAAGAGAGGTCCTCGAAATCTCCATATAAAAAAAGTCTTGCTTCTGCCTCTGTGTTTATACCTCTATTAAAAAGGAGCCTCCCCACTACAGGGGGGAGGCCCATTTTATAAACAAGCTCTTCTAAACGAGGGTCTAACTCCATACAAATATTTTACCACCCCCATCCGCCTCCTCTTCCCCAACCGCCGCCGCGGCCCTTTCCCCAGCCGCCGCCACGTCCTCTACCAAATCCGCCTCCTCTTCCCCGGCCGCCTCCACGACCTCTGCCGAATCCTCCGCCAGGGCCAAATCCCCCTCCAGGACCGAAACCACCTCCTGGGCCGATGCCACCACCAGAACCATAGCCTGGACCGAATCCAGGACCGGCTGGAGAAGATGGTGCTGCTTCTGTGGCCTGTCCTGAGGCTACCATTTCGATAGCCTGGGAAACAGTTATATTGGATGGCACATTAAAAAGTCTGACCCCTCCGCTCTGAAGCACCGATTGAGCGTTGGGTCCAAAGGCACCGGAAACCACTGCCTGTACCCCTTCCTGAAGTACCATCTGGGCAGCTGCGATTCCTGCACCGGAAGCTGCCTGAGCATTGGGGTTGGGAATTGCTCTGAAATCCTGTGGATTCTCCGTATCCACTACTATAAAGTACGGAGCCCTACCAAATCTCGGATCAACCGGAGAATTAAGATCAGGGCCTGTTGCTGTAACAAGTATTCTCATGTTACCTCCTTTTGCTTTTTTAATTCTTCAAGCCATTGCTTGAGATGTTTCAACTGGTTCTCGAGGGCAGAAATCTGTCCCTCCAGAAACTCCTTTTCTGAAGGCATCCACCCTGCAGGAGCAGTTTGAGGAATTTTTCCCTCCTTTAACTGCACCACCAAATCTCTGGCAATGCCGCCGAAGGATGGAATTATCCTTATGCCCGCAGACATCAACACCATGGAAGCATTGGGACCAACTGCTGGAGCAACAACTGCCTGCACTCCCCGCTGAATTGCAAGTTGAGCCGCTGCTATCCCTGCTGCCGAAGGGTAAAAGGCATAGGGATTCGGAAAGACCTCAGCATTATCAGGGTTTTCTGTATCCACCACTGCATAATATGGAGCTCTACCAAATCTGGGATCAACCGGAAACTGGAGTCCGGGTCCGGAAACCGGAATCATAACCTTCATAGCTCACCTCCTATTTGTTCTGGGACTCTGACTGGGAAACATTGGTATAGGAATAATAGGGATTTACCCCATAATAGCCGGGGTAGGAGTAATAGCCGGGATAATAGGCACCAGGGTAGGCACCATAGTAACCGCCATAATAAGGCCATCCCCATGCCCAGCGGCAGAAGCCTCTACCCCAGCCACGGCCCCAGCCACGACCCCAGCCACGACCCCAGCCACGGCCCCAGCCACGACCCCAGCCGAAACCATATCCAAATCCATATCCATACCATGGGTTATACCAGTACATTTTTTCACCTCCATTTTTTTCTTTTTCCCCATCTCCAGCGCTTCCTGGCAGGAGGAGGAAAGGGCATTCCCCCGCCAAGAAGAGCAGAGATGGCCTCATCTATGTCTCCTATTATTCCCCACAGCGTTTCTATTCCTTTTTCCCTGAAGAGAAAAATAAGCTGTGGTGGAAGGGCTCCACAGAGAACAAGATCGACTTCAAGCTCCGATAAGAGATCAGGTAAAAGAGTGAAAGGAGCTCCTCTTGACGAAAATTTTTCCTTAGATACAACTGCTCCATTTGATATCGTGTATATCCAGAAGTCTTCTGTTAGTTCAAGTCTTGGAGCCACTCTTCCGTTAAAATCAGCCACTGCCACTCTCATCGATTTGTTTAGAGCAAATTTTGTGCCAGAATAAAGGCCGTAAAAATCGGACTAAAAATTAAAAGGTTGAAACATTTTGTTTAATATTGTTCATTTACTAAATTGATTTCAATTATAATCATCTTTTTCAACTTATTTAATTTGAAACACAAAGTGTTATAATTTTCATATGCAGGAGGAATTTGCAAGAAAAATACTGGAAGAAATTTCGGAGGGTGTTATTTTTGTAGAAGACTTCAGAGTAATATATGCGAATAAAGCAGCCAGTAATATAACCGGATTCCCCTCGAAAGAAATGAAGGGTAAATATTGCTTTGAGATTTTAAGATGCGAACTTTGCCAGAAGAACTGTCCGGTAAGAGAAAATAAACAACTTCCAGTAGAAATAAATCAAGTATCAGTTATGGATCGTTACAACTA
>Ga0190334_1000029_pt1 | contig 68408 bp, 78 predicted proteins | sample 48720478_MG_FD_161270 | JGI IMG/M metagenome (GOLD analysis project Ga0190334, IMG submission 161270) | Hydrothermal vent sediment bacterial communities from Southern Trench, Guaymas Basin, Mexico - 4872-04-7-8_MG | ecosystem: Environmental > Aquatic > Marine > Hydrothermal vents > Sediment ... | reverse complement strand
TAGCCCAGCAACATACCCCCAATTACCCGCTATATGATAATAACAAGCCTCTGCTATTTTGGCTGTGCCTAGTAAATGATCCAATAATGGTTGATACACAATGTTATCATTTACTAATTTTTTATGCGCATATGCTTGTTGTAATTCCATAGCTATTCCTTCATAGTATTATAACACAAAATTATAAATTTATAAATATTATTTTCATTATTCACGCGCCCCTGTACGGGGCGCGACGGAGAAAACCTCAAGGCCATCCGACAACAAGGAATAGTTTCAATTCACGCGCCCGCATGGGGCGCGGCAAGCCTCTCCTTCAATATCTTCAATACATAAAATGTTTCAATTCACGCACTATTAAGTACGATTATAATAAATCATCAAAAATAATTGGAATTTCTTTTTTAAATCCTTCTAAACAATCTAACATTAATGCTCTAATCTGTGGATGTGCGGCTTTTGAACATCTCAATTTAAAAATATGTCGCCATTCCCTAAGATTAGCAGTTACTACTATTTCAGTTTTTAAACTATTAGGTAATATTTCTCGTGCTTTTTCTTGATGACATCCTATTTGCAATAGTGTTTGATAATTTTTTTCAATAATTTGTAATGTATTCAGCCATAATTGCTGTTCTTCTACGCTCCATTTATCCCACCATACTGGACGTATAAATTCCATTTCATCTTTATATGCTACATAACGGGTACTTTCTTGTGAATAGGATGCCAATCTATGACGAACTAATTCATGAGAATTTCCACACCAAACCACTTTACCATTACGTCTTACATATAATTTATGATATGGTACAGTTACACAATATACATATCCTTTATAATACTTTTTTGTCGCAAAATTATATGCCGTATGTTTATTTAATAAATGTGCAGATCTTTTATTATGATACACTGATACAATATACATAATACTTTTGTGCTTAATTTCAGCATTACCATATTTTGTAAATATCACATGAGTTGTTGCTCTAGGTAATTCTGTTCGTATGTTAGCTGATAATCCAATTTTTAAAAATAATTCTTGTAAATCATCTGCAAAATTTTTAGACGCTGTATAAATTACAATATGTTTATTAGTTTTGTGTATATTACCATCTCCACCTATAACACCGTCTAAAAATCGTTTTATTTGCCATGGTACTGCCTCTTTTATTAGTTCAGGCACTTTAATTGTAAAGGTTTTAGCACCTTTACCAATAAGCGATTCAAAATAACGTACTAATCGTAAATTGTCTATTCTTATATAATTAGTTTTATTATTATAATAATATTGTAAATTAAGATGTTCACATAAATTTTTTATTCTATTTATATGTATTTGTTTGCTTTGTGTAATAATTATTGAATTACCACTTCCATTATTTTTCCCATATTTATATGAACCATCAGTTACCCAATATCCTAATAACTCAAATAAATCTGCTGTTTGTTGTGGATCATACTTAATTATTGGAAATCTTTTATATTTAGTTGGATGTTGTGGAATTGTTATAGACTGGACTCTTCCTTTCCATTTAGCATTTTTTTTGAATTTATATCTATTATTTTTTAAGTCTTCCGCTTTTAAAAATTTCCAAATACGTGTCTTTGGTGATCTTTTATCATAATCAAAAACCCACATATTATGATTCGGAGTAACTAAAAGATCAATTAAACGTGATTCAAAATGTAATAAATAGCCATCCCACTCTTTTTTAATTATTTGTAATGGTTTATGATATTCTAGATAATCTTCATTATTTAAACATGCTAATTCATCATTATAAGTTATATCTTTGAAAAATTTCCAGCCATTTTTTGTTAAAACCTCAGTTTTATCATCATAACAACAACCTCTATTTGTAATAAAACGAATAGATGCTACAGCATGTTCAATTACGGATTCATGGCCACGTTTAATAATTGCTTTAACAAATTTCTGAGCTGAATCATTTGTTATTTTATCTTCTGATTTATAACAAGTTCTTCCAGCCCGCTCTATTATCAGGAGCGGCGAATTTGGTCTTTGAACCCATTCCCAATATTGATCAATGATTCTCATAATAACTCCTTTTCTTAATCAGATGAATATGGGGCGCATTTATTTATTGTAATTTACACACTAATACTAGATGTGGCATGATCAAATCTATAAGTATCACTTGTACAAATCATAATATTTTCATTAGTGAACCTATATAATTCGTTAAACTTAGACTCAATATAATCACCGTCAATAATAGCAACAAAATTATAATTATTTTCATATTTATTTAAAAATAATTGTGCCTCTTTTAAGAAATGGATAATAGTACTAATTTGATTATCTTGCGCACCACCAGATTCTTCAACATATTTAAGCATTATTAAATCATTTTCATAAGCTGCATCAATGCTTTTTGTAGCTCCTAGTGGCGCTCTAAAAGAATCAAATATAAATTCACCATCTTTTAATCGTATTGAACCAATTCCATTGGAAGGTAGCCTTTTAATATTAATACCTCTAATTTCTCGTAAATATTTAAGCTGTAATTTTTCTGCTATATTTTGTCTATTAGCCTTTTTAATAAGATTAATAGCGGCTACTTTATTAATTAAAGCATTGGCTAATATTTCCATCGGTTTAATATTATATTTTTCAGCTAATTTATTGACTTTGTAATCAAGCCACTTAGGAAGTTCACTTTGACCTTCAAAATAAAGTAAAATGGCATATTGAACTTCATATAAATTTTTTAAATCCTGTTTCTTGATATGTTCTCGTATATAATTTTTAACATTCATAATCCTTCTCCATTGTTTCTAAAGTTTTATTAATTAAATCACGTGCTAATTTATAATCCAATCGTCTACGCCGTTTCCCTGCTTTATTGTTATTTTTGAATGGAGCCAAAAAAATATCATGTGTTCGAGCTCTATAATCTTCTAAAAAATAATTTAATAAATTAATAAATTGTTTATTAACATTAAAATCAATTTCTATTAATGTTATAGCTCTTGAACTTTCCTTGATTTCCTCTTTATAATCTAACTCATGTGGTAAACAAAATTTAATTCTGTTTTTAGGATCTACGCCATCTATTGCCCTTAAACCTAAATTACCATCTTGCATATTAAATTTGACATTATAAGTTTTTTTGGGTTTATATCTCAATAAACGATATTTTATTTCCGATGAGTCACAAATAAAAGATTCATTCTTATAAATATCATAAATTAAATCATCAAAGAAAGTTTTATTTTTACGAAAGCATGCAATGCAAATTGGACATTCGGTATCCTCAAACAAATTCTCTTCTAAAATTGTAATATGTTCAATGTATTGAGCAAACAAATTTGTTCTAATAAAGGTCTCTGGTATTATAAAAACAGCCCCTTCGTATTGTTTTAATACTTTTTCAATTGCTAATTGATAAAGATCTTCATAATTGTTATCTTCAAAATATTTATAACTCTTACTATTAATACGTTTAGCTGAATTCTTAGCCAAATATGGTGGATTAGTAATTACAATGGCATTATCAATTTTTGGTATAGAAATTAAACTATCATTTATTTCCCAACCTAAAGAGGGATCGATATCAAACCCGATTAATTTTTTAAAGCCTAATTCTTCGGCCAAATTTAATAAATCACCATTTCCAGCAAAAGGATCAACCACAGTATGTTTGTTAAAGGAATAAATAAACCTTTTAATGTGTGGTTTAACCCAGCTTTTATTAACTGTAAAAAATTGTCCGAGGTCTTTTTTCATTTGTTTATTATTAATTCTAATATTGTTCCAACATAATTGTATTGCAATTAGGGCAATGTAATTGTTGACCGAATATTAACCTACTTACTTCTTTTTCAAAATTACAGTTAGGACAAACTACTTTTTTTAGTTTAGACTTGGCATACTCTTTATTTTCTGCTGGTGTAAGTCTACCATTTTCCTGATACCTTAAACTTGCTTCTACATCTACTTTACATTTTTTCATTTTTAACTCCTTTTTTATGCATTAGTAATTTTTAATTCTTCTAATGGGATTGCTGGCCACTTGTTTGGATCTGTATAATAATGTTTATGCTTTTCACATACATACCAAAACCCTACTTTATATTTAGCTTTTCTATTACATGTAAAATATCGACCGTCCTCATCTAAAATTTTACCATCTTCTCTTGGCATTGGCACTGAACAATAATATTCCATAATAGCTCCTTTCTTTATAAATCACTGGTTAATATTAAGTTCACCCAACTCTAAATGCATATGTATATGATGATTCCATTTTTTTGGTTCATTACCTTTTACATAATATAGATCATTGGCGCATTTCGCTTTTATTCTTTTATCCATATAAATTACCACATTTGGAAACGCATCTTTTACTAACTTTACAAACAGCCTATTTCTCTCAATATCAAAGTTTACTAATTGATCATCATCCCATATAATTGCGCGCGTAGCTCCATTAGGAATATATTGTGTATGATTGGTCGGGCCTAATGTAAAATAATTAACATCTATAGCAGATCCTGTAGAGTGAGACCCACCCGGATGACCCTCTCATGTTGAAGCATTAGCATCACCTAAAGAAGGTTTAGGATCAATGTCATTAATATCTTTATATCGTAAATACATCTCTTTCAACACTTCATTAAATCTTATATAATGATATTTAGCCATAAACGGACATTTACCTGCTTTTGTATAATATTTAGTCGTGTTTAGTATTACCCAGTAACGAGAATCTTTTGAATTATAGCTCTGTAAATCACTTGTGTATGGAATAACTTGGGCAGGCTCTTCTGCTATTGGGGTGTCTTTCCAAGTACGTATCAATGTTCCAAATGTCCAATCTGCACAATAATAAACTATTATAGTATAAGTCCCAACATCTAATTCATAGCCAGTAAATAGCCATCTGTCAGTAGGTTCTATAGTAATTCGTTCAGTGCTAATAAGATTACTTTCGTTCCATATTTCTATTCTAACTATATCAGCGGATTCTGGGTTTGCATTTACTACTGCGAGGCCAAACGACCAATTATGGTTTACAGCTAAATGTGGAAATACTAAGGTTTTGCTGTTAGCTGTTAATGGTAATGCAATTAATATTAAGCTAAATAGTAGTATAAGAAGTTTTTTCATATTATTCCCCCATCCCGCCATCTAATGTTCTTGGGCTTTTCATTCCAAACCCTCTAGGTCTATATATAATTGCTTGGCCATAATAATCAATCTCAATATGCTCCCCAACATTTGGAACGATTAATATTGAATATCCATCTCCAGTATCTTTAAACAGACTATAAAAGGAGAATCCTGATGTAACTAAAAAAGTAAGTAATACAACGACCAACCAATGTTTAGTTGTTATAGCATTTCCTCTTTTCATATGTATTATAACACAAAACTTTAAAAATTTAAACCTTTTTTTGAACTGACAAGTATTTAATTATAGTAGGAAGAGGTAATTCGGTTGATTTGGAATTATAAATCGTAATAGCTGTAAATAATACAATACTCAACAATATAGCAATTATATATTTCATAGTTTACCTCCAATTAAAAGGGTACGCTAAGGCCCACACCATAAACATTTTCTCCTTTATTTGAAATGCCTACAAAGGGGCCTACAAATGTATTATTAATAAATGGTAATGGTTCCCCAATGTTATAATTTACCGGGGAAAACTTTAAATATGTATCATCACCGTTCGTACTTATGCCAAAATCCAAAAATCTCCAAGTTAAATCATTTTTTGTTCGTCCATACCCAGCAACACTAAAACTTATTCCGCCATATATAAATGAATCTTCATTTTGATTTTTAAAATTAGCCGAACCTAAATCTATATTTAAATTAAAATGCGGCGCCCACCAATAAAATTCTTTATCTTTATTTTTTACTTGCTTAAAATCTGCAATAGTAATTCTTAATGGGAGCTTAATACCTTTACTTTTACTATCTTTATTATTTTCGGCCCATGTCTCTACGTAAGTATTCCACTGACCGTCATTTTGTTCTGTTTGAACAATTTTAGTTTTAAATTCAAGCGGGTAAACTCCAGTTTTCCATTTTTTAGCAGCCGGTCTATTAGGATAAAAAATAGCCCATGCGACAGGTATTCGTACTTTTTTACCGTCTTTTGTTTTTTCTGTAATATATATTTTTTTAAAGTATTGTTCATTTTCATCACCAGTACCGGCTTTGTAAACATGATCTGAAAGTTTATGCAGTTCTAAAGAAAGGTGTTCATTTGTTTGTGTTGTAATTTTACCTATATTAGTTATTTTTTCGTCATTCTTTTTAATTAATGCTAACAACTCTTGATTTTGTTTTTTCAGTTCTTCAAGCTCAGCTTTCCATAATTTAGAATTGTCGTTAGTAACTGTAGTATTAGCCCGTACCTCGTTTATTTTTAACTCAAAATACTTTCGTTGAGCTTCTAATTCTAACTTCAATTTATTTTCCTGTAGCATAAGTTGCGATTTTAACCATCCATAACCACTTATACCGCCAAAAACTAGTACCCCCATAAATACTAAAAAAGTAATAATTTTTGCTATTTCAAAATATGTTAACAGTTTCATAAGGATCTCCTAACGATTTCGTAAATAATGTATAAATCCAATTATAATGCCTATTACAAATGAAATAACAGGCAACCAACTAAACAATGATGCTAAAATTTTTACTCCTAAAGTAACTTCCGTATTGTTATTTTCTGTTAACAAACCATATGAATCTAATGTAACTAAAAGACCAAAACTAACCAATACTCCAGATAAATATATAAATAATACTAAATTAAGATGTGACATAATTAACCCCTCACTACGATGGCATAAAATCATAAAAACCGGGATCAATAGCTAAAATATAAGTAGATGATTCTGTTAAAGCGTCTCTATCCAATTCTCTAAAATAATTATATTTAGGCAATTCTCTATAGCGTCTTAACCTTTCCTCCAATATATCTCTATCCCAACCTTCCATTGAAATTATGCGTTTATATACCCCAGGAAAATTAAACCGTAAATAATGAAAATAGCCGCCTTCCATTAATGTATAAATAATAACTTCCCTAGCTTTATCAATTGTATAATCAGGGTGAACCCAGGCAACAAGCCAGCCAGTCAAAATCGTTTTCTTAAAAGGCTGTCCATTTAAATAAACTACTTTTGTCCCAAACTTTTGTATTTTGAAAATAGCGCTATCTTCAATATCTTCACGTTCAAAATCTACACCATATTGCTCTAACAACGATACTAATATGAATTGAACATCATCTGCTTCTAACATAGTTACACTCCGATAAACTGTTCAGGAATTATTATACCTTCTTCTATGCCGGAGCTTGATACTTCAATAATACGCACTTTATTATTTGTAGCTCCATATCTATGCATTACCCCAGGCTCTATATAAATTGACCAGCCTTCAGGGCAATCATAATATTCTAAATCTGATTCATCACAACACTTTCCCATAGCTAAACTAAGTTGGCCATTTACAACTATAATAGATTTATACTTATTTTCATATACAATCAGGTCAGTTACTTTTAATGGGCTAATTTCTATTGTTTTACAAATGTAACTATCAGTTATAGCCCAAATAATTTCAGAACCCCACTCTTTTTCAGTATAGATTGGTTGGCTTAATTTATTTGTCATTCAGAAGTAGCCTCCATATAGAATGGTGGTGAATCGTGTTCTTTTTCAATATCATGTAATTCTATATTTAGTTCATTACTCTTAATGCTTATTTTTGCCAATGTTCTAGACCAATCTCTATCATGCTCTCTCAATAATTTTTTAGCTAATGGCGTTGAAATTTCCTTTTCAATAGCTCTCAGTAATGGTCTGGCCCCATATTCTTCATCAATACCTTTTTCATAAATATAATTATAAACAGATTTATCAAATTCTATTTTTAATTTAGAATAGATTGTTCTATTAAGTTTTAAATTAGTTTTAAGTTTTTCTAATTCAAGTTTAATAATTTTCAAATAATCTTTTTTTGTCAAGTCATTAAAATTAATAACTCGTGTAATCCTGTTTAAAAATTCTGGTTTAAATTTTTTCTTTAATGCTTCATCAATGGCTTGTTTTTGTTTATCAGATGTAAGCTTATTAACATCTCCAAATCCGATTGTCTTTTCTACATTTTTAGCTTCTTCTACACCTAAATTAGAAGTCATTATTACAACAACATCCTTAAATGATGTGGGCTTTCCTTTACCATCAGTTAACCTACCTTCATCCATTATTTGTAACATTAATTGATGAACTCTATCACTAGCTTTTTCAACTTCGTCAAACAACACTATTGAAAATGGATTTTTTCTTACTGCGTTTGTTAAATAGCCGCCCTGTTCATGGCCCACGTATCCAGCAGGGCTATTATGAACTGTAATACCGCCTATACCACCAACAACATATGAAGTATCTGTGTCTACTTGTAAATCGTATACTTTTCCTTTATAATTAACAGATTTTATGTTTTTAATCTGCAGATAAATATAATTATCATCTATCCATGCTTTACGTTGTATATTTGTTATACCTAAATCTTTCAAATCAATATTTAAACCAGCAAATTCGTCTAATAATCTATCGATTTGATTACCGCCAATGTATAATCTATAACGATCGCTATGTTTAGGATTAGATTTTTTCTCCAATGATGCATATGTAATATACCCTAATTTCCTAAACATTAACTGCATTTGTGAAAACAGTGTAAGAGAGACTGTACTATAATCAACACGTCTTGGAATTGTAGTACATCCATCACCAAATATAGCTGTTTCTAAAAAATTAATTAAATGATCATTTGGTAAATTTATAAACCAATTGGGAACTTGTTTTTTATATGTATTCTCCCCAAATAAATCTGACATCAATATAGATATAATTCTAGATGAAATATATATTCTATAACTATTGTTTTCACTACGATCTTCTATACGTATTCTAACATCTTGACCAAATATCTTTCTAATTAACTTGATTACCTCTATAACATAATTAATTTCTTTTACATTAAAAGTGAAATTTACAGTACCACCGCTAGAACTAGCTCCACCTTCACTTACATAGTAACCTGCTAACCGCATAAAATCTTCATTGATTAAAACATAACGTGGTACTTTAACATGTTTCTGCGCCCATACATAATCATCGTCATATTTATAATTTTTTGTCTCTTTTAAATAATCAACTAAATCAATTCTAGATGGATATTCCCCCGCTGTTTTATATCTAGGATAAACAACAATATCATTAATACGCAATTCTTCTGCCGGTATCCATTCTAGCTTATAATCCTTATAAGGCGGTTCTACGCAATACTTTTGACTACATGTTGGTTTACATACTCTATACTCACGAGATTCGCCTTTTGTACATGATTTATGCCTAATAGCTAATATTTCATGGCCTTTTGTAGTAATAATAGGCACATTAGAATTAGCCACAGAAATCTGTAACATTTCACCATTCTGCTCATATTCAAAAGTATTTTTTACTTCGCGTACTTGTCCAGTATGACTTATAACTCTATCGCCAACTTTAACATTTTCAATATTTTTTAATGACCCATCATCCATTAAAACTTTAGTACCGGGAACAAAACAACCTATTAATTTAGCATATTCATGATCGGCAGCATATTCTGAGCAGTCTATAACTACAATAGCTCTTTTATTACCTATTAACTCTTCTGCCAAAACTTTAGCGCAATAGCTTTTACCTATACCTGTTCTGCCAGTAAATAAGAAAGCCCCTATAGGTTTGTCTGGGTCTTTCAAACCGACACTAGCGCGTTGTATAGCCTCAACTAAATCATCAACGGCGTTATTTTGTCCTATTACTTTCTTTTTTATTTTTTTATCTAGTTTTAGTAATTCTTTTGATTCAATGTCTCTGAAAGTTTTTACATGTTTAGAATGTGGCCGCAATGTCCTATCAAGCAATTCCTCAGGATTAGCGTAGGCCTCTTCCATATTTGCAAATGGATCTACACTTTCATCGCCAGTTGAAAATGAGTCTTTGTACAAATCATAATCTAAAAATGGGTTCACTTTTTTACAAATCTCATATAATTCATGAATAAGTATAGGAGGAGCTACTCGATTTGGTAGTCCCAGCATATCTAATCTAATAAATAAATCTTCAACTTCATGTATACAAACTGTAACTATATACTGTTCAAAGGAATGTCTACTTGTAAAATTCCTATTACCAAGAATTGTTAATTCACTACCAGGATCAAATTGTTTTATAGTTATATATTGTCCTATACGTTTCCAAAACTTTTGAACTTTAACATGCGGTAAATCTTGTATATTGCCTATTTTATCTTTATTTAAACGTTTCTTATTATTGCTTTTAGTATAAACATCTCTGTCCCAATACTCATTATCAATTAAAAGAATACATTCGTCTATTTCTTCATCATCTTTAATTTTAACTACATTATTTTTATTAATCACTAAATTATCCGCACTCATCATCGGATTTACTTTTAGTATTTTATCTACTAATTCAGTACGTATTTTTAATAGTTTTTCTGATGTTATACCTTTCTTTTTCAATTTATCTAAAAATTCTTGTATATTAGCTATACACGTAGCTATTAAAAAGTCCTCGTATAGACTTTTTGCTATTAATCCTCGTTCTCGTGTAAAATATGTAAGTTTATCATTAATATCAGCTTTAGGAATTTTGTATATTAAAACCTTATCTTTCACTGATTTTAATTCTACCTCAACAATTTTATAATTAGCCATTCTTTAATCTCCTATTTCAAGTTATTACCGTATTGTAAAATCTTCACAGCATCTTTATATTCTAGCTCACTAAGAGGTGGAAATGTGTCCCTTCCTAAAGCTTTTTTAGCTAACTCATCATATGATAAATTATATTGCTCCATCAATATAGAAATAGCAGTTTCCTGCACTGAAGTAAGCTTTTGTGGCCCCACATCTTGAGGTATTTCCAACGAGTCTGTCACATTCTCTGGTATATCGGGCAGCACATTAGCAGCTTGCGAAGCAGCATTAGCTGTAGCAGGACTTGTTTTTGGCTGAGGTTCAGAAGGTGTCGATACGGTCTGATCTACTACTGGAGTAGTAGGATCTAAATTAACCGAAGGTAGATCAACTTGACTTGGCGTCTGTTGCTCAGGCGCTGGTTTATCAACTACAGGACTATTATCAAAAAACGGTATATCCGGTGTTTGTGTTACTACATTTGTGGTTGCAGGTTGCGTAGATTCTTGTGGAATATCATTAGGCACTGTTTGTACAGGGCTCTGCTGGCCTAATGATTGTTGCACAGATTGTGGGATACCATCAACAGGAGGCTGTTCAGAATCGATTAAATCTGGATCTAAACGAAGACCTACGCCCCACCTTGAACACGCAACTTTAATAGCTTTTGAAATAGCCGCTTTATAAGAATTACCTATATCAACTACTTGACCTCTACGCGGCCCTTCTGTATAACGAGCTATATATTGCCCTGCAAATCCTTCATGTTTAAACATTATACCTGTTTCTTGATCTAACGCACTAACTCTAACATGGGCTAATACATAACCTTCTTTTTCTTTTATTGATAAAACTTCTGTACTCCAATTACCTTTAAATACTTCATTCATACGTTCAACTACGTCATCTGACGGAACATAATAAAAAGTTTTTCCGCCCTGCCCTTTTCTAGCCTTAAAATTAAAAGGCTCCTTTAATTTTTTTAACACTTCTTCATGCATAGTCCGTCTCCTTTCCTAATGTCCAAATTCTTTACTATATTATAACACAAATTCTCACTTTTGTTAAGATCTATTTTTTTCTTTTCTGTTTTTGTTGGCCTATTCGCCTTTTACGTTCCTCCGTAGTTTCACGTTTGACATGAGTAGCTCCAGGACAAATGCCCAATTTCCACTTTATAGCCGGATTTATATATAATTTACAATATCCATTCTCAATTTTAGCACAGCCCTCACATTTATCAATTATTTTCATGCATTCTATACCTAACAAACAATAACCATTTTTTCTAGCAGTGCAACTAGTTTTTGGAATATTACATTTTTTCTCCATAGCTTAATCTCCTATTTAACAAGTAATACTGAGGCTATTATTGCTAATATAATAGCTATAATATGGTGTGCATATATAGATTCTTTGAAAAATAACATGCTCGAACAAAAACCTAAAGCATTTATTAAAATAGTACCTACAAACCATGGTTGTAAAAATGAAGGCGCTAGTTTGTATGAATAAATAAATAATGGGGCAATACAACCCTGCCCTACTATATTTATTGGCCATACATACGTGAAAGGTAAATTACACGTGCCAGCCCATCTATTAAAAGTGTGTATTAAAACTATACCTATAACCGCCAGTATTTGATAAATTAACCACATACTAAGCCTCTCCTTTTCCTTACAAAAAATGGTGGAGGCGCTGGGCTCTGCCTCCCAGGTCCGCGATAACCTCCTCTTCGCTGATGTACGATGATTTGCTTATTTTAATTTACTTTTATAACCCAAAATAAGCAAAAATGGTTATAAAAGCCCTTACTTAGTACTGTAATAAACCATAAGGGAAGTTTATTACAGCCGTAGTTTTCTGTTCCTAGCTAACTACGGAAAGCCGAACACAACATTAAACTGTTGCGTAAAGTTGAACGCCTTCCAGCATATGGTTGGCGTAGTCTATGATGGAGTTTCCATCTATTATTTTATACAACTTTTTAACGTAGGTTGCCACTACGCATCGCAGCTAAGATTCGGCTACCACGTCGAATCTAACTCGCCCCCATTTATTCATCATCTGACTCGTCTTCTTCGTCTTTATTAGCACTTGAAACTAACACAAGTAGGTCCTCATCATCATACGTATATAATACGACTCTAGAACCCCATAAATATTCAATATGCTTTAAAGTTTCTTCAGCATTAGTTACATCTAATGGTAATCCATCGTATTTATGTTTTAATTTTAAATCTCCTTTATTATTAAAATTACCATCTTCAACTAGTATTGTAGGAATTCTATTGATAGATAAAAACTGTACAATTTTTTGTTTAATTTCTTCTGCGTCTCGTTTAGTAATTACATAATCAATCGACTGTGCTGTTTCTTTAGCACTAAATAAATACAAGTTTAGATTTTGAATTAATTCTGCGGTTAAAAATTCTTGAATAAAAAACCAATCGATATAAGTGGTCATAACTTCTTTACATTTCTGCCACCCATTCATTTCTTTAGTATCCCAAACCGCTTTTTTTCTTGAATCTACACAATTTTCCCATTCTCTGCCATAACGTCCTTTATTCCACCTATCCTCTATGTCTTCCCAAATTTTAGAACCTATTAAATATGGATTAATGCTAAATGGATTTTCAGCTTTTACTAGTGAATTTGCATAATTGAACTCAGCATGTTCAGAATCTGTTATTAAACCCTCATTATATAATTGATTAATAACTTTTTCATGGATAAAAACAGCAAACCCCTCATTCATTATTTTAGTCTTAATAATTGGCCAGTAATACTGACCTTCCATACGCAATACTTCTAAAATATCTTTCTGCCAATCTTCTAGAACTCTTGAATTATCTATTAAATATCTCAATATATCTTCAGTAGGCTCGACCGGGCTTTTTAATTTTAATTTACGCCACAATTTTTGATTGTATAATTCAATATCTTCATTTATTTTATCAACTTCAAAATTAGTAAGATCGGAAAATTCTCCACCATGTGTATATAACTGCTTTTTCCTCTGTTCAAAGATCCTTCTTCTTTTTTCGTCTTCAGTTTCTCCTAATTCAAATGGACTAGAATGCCTTTGTAAGGCATGTCCAGCATCTATAGTTTTTTCTACCTCATCTATTCCATACCGACGTTCATACTCATTGAAACGCTTAGACGCTTCATACATAATACCTATAATATCTTGTCTAGAATTTTGAAAATACTTATTATTAGTAAAAAAAGCAACATGACCATAAACATGAGCAATAACTAGGGCTTGCACTGCAAATCTATTTTCCTTCATTAGATATGCTTTTGCTGGATTTGAGTTAATCACAACCTCATATGGGAGGGATCTCCCACTATGTTCATAAATAGTCTTTTCTCTTTCATATTCTCTCCCGTATTTCCAATTACTTATATTTGTTGGGATGTTATAGGCCATCACTTCCAACATTTTTTGAGCAGGGATCACATCAAATTCAATTGGGTAACAATTAAGCTTTAATTCTTCAGTTACTATTTGATTTATACGATTTTCTATTTTTATTAGTCTACGTAACTCATTTTGCTCCATCTATTACTCCTATAACGAATAAATTAATTGTTTATTGAAGAGTTTACATTTAGAAATTGTTTTAATTGTTTAATAATTTTAACTTTGTTGCTGAGCCACTCATCCTCATTAATAACAAATAGTTCTACATTATTACTAACACAGACTTCCATTTTTATAATATCTCTTTTTTGTATTTTGGCTAAATTATGCCAATATTTACCGTTAAACTCAATAGCTTTTTTAAGCGTCGGTATGTAAAAATCTAACTCTAACGGCCTACCAGTGTATGGATTTTTTAATATACTTTTATCGTTAGATCTAAAATCAATTCCCCACGACTTTAAAATACTTTCTAATTCTAACTCATACTTAGACCTCCATCTCATACAAATCGGACAACGTTGTCCGCACATAAAATTGTTTAATGTCATCTTAAATTTATGGTTATTAGGACATAACAACGTTAATTTAGTTTTATTATTTTTATAAGGACTTAGCAATGTATAACCATAATGTTTAAAATATGCGATTAATTCTTCTTGAGAATATTTTGTATTTCCTGCACATATAGGACATCGATTTCCTTGTTGCCAATAATTCCAACATGTAGTATAAATATGTCCATTAGGACATTTAACTTCCAACATACTTCTATTATTAATATAATCTCTAGTTATTAAACAATAACCCTCTCTTAACATTTGATTTTTTATATAATTTATAGATAATTTCTTTTGCCTATTGCAAATAGGGCATAATTGCCCAGCTTTTATACTGTTCCATGTTTTATAATAAATATGGCCGTTAGTACATCTAATTTTTAGTTTATGTTTAGCACCTTTATAGACAGAAAGTAAGATATGTCCATATTGTTTAAGATGTTGTCTAACTTTTTTAGTAGTTACAAAATAATCATTACATGCAGGGCATTTGTTTTTTCTATTTTTAAATTTATTAAACGTAGTTACATAAATATTCCCACATGTGCACTTGACTAATAACTTGCTATGTATATTAGTGTATTTGCCAGATATAATAATGTGGTTATATTTTTTAAAATACTTCTTTACCTCATTATAATTATATCTAGAATTTCTAGCACATATTGGACATCTATGTCCTTTTTTAAAGACGTTAAAACATTGTTTATAAATATGCTCCTTTTCACACTGTATTAATAATTTAGTGTGGGTATTAATATATGCGGTACTTAGTAATTTATAGCCATTCGCTTCTATATAAGTTTTTACATAATTATATGTAAATTTTTGTGCCATTACTTTACTTTCTCAAACAAAATATGTTTTAAAGTTGGATATACATGGTTTTTATTTCTAATAGTAGATAAAATCATATGCAAATTATCATTTCTACAAAACTCTGCCCCGTCTTCAACTCTACAATTAAACTTCCATTTTTTCTTAATAGTATTAATTAATGTATTCTGAGACCCCCACATTAAATTAATAGTATGATTTATTGAAGAATATTGCGGTTTAACCTCTGTATATGCGAACATATTTATTCTTTTTTTCATTAGTTCATCTATATAACGTACAGTTTTCTGTGGATCAAAGTCATCACCATCGCTTACATATACACAATAAACATTCCACTCTTCAACTGGATATTCAGTTTCAATTAAATATATAGCCTTGTCTATTGCTGTCCAACAAAACGTTCCTCCAGAATTATGGCTATATACCCCATCAATTATATACGAACTATTATCTTTAATTGTTAAGTCATACACCTTAGTTTTATCTTTTATAGGTTCTATAGAATTTATTTTTACTAGATTAAATGAATTGCTATAAGCACTAACAAAATTATCATCATCAATAAATTTAAAATCATTTAATAATCTTTCAACATATTTTCTTGGTAAGATCTTAGTATTAAAATATCTATGTGGTACATATTTAAAAAAATTATAGCCATCTAATTTAGTTGTTGTATAATTTATATAGTCTCTTATATGTTTATCAAATAATACTACCGGTGACCTAGTTTTAGTTGATGTCTTAGATCTATTATTACACAACAACTCTAATGCTTCATTTTTTTGCTTAGACCTAAATCCAATTAACTTATTAAATTTTATTAAATTATCACCCTGTATCTGTAATTTATGATAAATTTTACCATCGACACATCCAAATGATTTATAGCTCGGTTTTTGATATGTATATGACGATACTATACCAAACCTTAATAATAAATTATATATTTGCTTAATAATTTTTTTACTAGACATTGTCAGTTGAATTGATTTTTCACCTACATGTCCTTCAGCATCAAACAAACCACTTAAAAATAAAGCTAAATTTTTATTGCCTAATTTACTAATATTATTATTTATATATCTCTTTGGTGACAATTCACAACAACCGCTATAATTAGTACGTATATAATCACAAAATTTTTTACTATAGATCCATAATCTATTCCTGTCACCACAAATTATATTATTACTAATATTAAACCTGTCTAATATAGATTTTAAATATTCTAAATTGCGTACATCTTTATCAGTAATGTTGATGCTTCTATCTTTTACATACCCGTCACCAAATATAAATCCAATAACATAATTCATTTCATCAATTTCATCATCATCTTCAAATAAGTTAATGTTGGGCATTAATAAGTATTCTTTGTTTATATCAATATTCACAGCTTTTTTCTCATATATATTTCCATTATCTATGTTAAAAACAAAATATCTGTGTTGAGGAGTACATTTTAATTTACCAGCGCCTACTAAATCTATTTCTAATAAATCTTCGACCTCTCTAGAATATACTCTAGTAACTGGTTTTATTTCCTTTTCACCAAACTTATTGATAGAAACCACCTTGTCCCCAATAATTATATCTTTTATGTCTTTAATACTACCATCATGCATTAAAATATAGTGATTATCAGTATGACATTCACCTTTATAAAAAAACGTATCTTCGTCTACTAATTTAGCTTCAGTAGTATGTACTATAAATTTTATATCTACATAATCATAAACTTTCTTTAAAAATTCTACTAACCAAAATAATAATGAACGACATAAGTATTTTTTATCCGTGGTCATCGACCCGCTGGTATCCATTGCTGCAATAACTACAGCATTAGAATGTAATTCAAAATCTTGCTCTATTTGTTTGTAACGTAAATCTTCATCCTCAATAATAATATATGGATCAACATCTTCATTTACTTCGTTATTTTTAATTAATTGAATTGCATCATCTATATCTCCATTAGCCTGAACTAGTGCTTTAAGGGCTAATTCATAACCACATTTCAATTCTTCTACAATTTCACGAGCATATAACTCGTTTCTTTTAATAGCTTCTAAAATAGTACGTTTTTTATGTAAACGTGGTAAAATACCAACCTTAGATACTGTTTCAAATTTCCAACCACTAGGAACTAATTGCTGAGCTTTCGTTTTTTCTTGTATCCAAGGTAACCCCAAGTCTTCAAACATTATTTCAATTAAATAATCAATATCAATTTCTGCTTCAATGTAATCTTCTCCTGGTTTATCTCCAGGTTTGCCTTCTCCACCTTTACCGGGGCCTTGTTTTGGTCTACGGCCTATAATATCACCAGGCTTACCTTTGCCCTGTCCAATTCCCTCACTTTCTCCTTCTCCTTCACTTTTATCCCCTTTTCCCTTTCCCTTGCCCTTTTCTCCATGTATAAATTTATAATCTTTCAGTCCACGGACTGGAATCCTAACTTTTTTGCCTTTTTTCTTAGTAATTATTGATTCTTCTGCTATTACATCTTTTACACTTTTACGAATAGCGTCATCTATCTTTTTATGATGACGTTCTACATCTTTCTTTCCTTTTTCTGACATATCCCAATCGGGATGATAAATTATAGTCATAGAGCCTCCATGTTTCAATTCATATGTTATTAAGCGCGACCTATAAATTTATCAATCTTCTGTTTCAATTCATGCACTATCAAGTGTAACTATTAAATCAAGGGAGTCCTCATTAAATATTTGTCAGTCACTATTCCATAGAAAATTACAGTTAACGCAGTACAAAGTTACTTTACCGTTGCCAAATGTGTGTATAGTAAGATTAACAGAACCACAAATTGGACAACTGTAAGCATAAACAAAATCACTATTCTCAACATCAGAATGCTCTAACTTGTCTTTATCATTGGTTGTAGATAAAATATCATCAAACATTAGAATTACTCCCAAGTATAACCACATTTAGCACAAAAAAAATAAGTTGTATGCCCATCCACAGATCCCAATCCAATATCTGATGCTCCACAGTATGGACATGACTTTGGATATCGTAGTATCTCATCTTTTTGAGAGCATTCCTTATATTCATGTCCTAAAATATCTTCAAACATATTTACCTCCATTCATAGAATTATTCTTCCTTACGTAATATTTCACCGACAAAAGCCAATAAAACATTTGCACATTCTTCACAATAACCTTTTTCTAATAATGTCTGCAATGCTTTTTCTCTACGTTTTTTAGCTTTAGGATTAGTTACGGATTTATCTGCTAACGACAAACTTACCATAGGTTTTAAATCTGCCATCAGTTTCTTCTCTATAGCCTCTTGTAATGGCGGGTAATCAGTATATTTAAATTGCTTTCCTTGCTCTAATGCATGCGATTTATATACAAATACACCATTTCTAAACTCCGATTTTGAATTTTCAGGTACTGGAATCAACTCTTCTAATGATCTCATCAATTTTTCATCAGGATCTGAATACTCCCCAGTTACAGAGTCGTACACTTTTTCTTTTAAACAATAAGCTGAAATATTTTTCATATAGTTCTCAAAAAGTGCATTAGCTTGATCATCATAAGCATATAAAAAGGCCATATTAACTTCTTTTTTAGCTATCTCTTTGTATTCAGCACTCACTGAATCTTTGTCGCCAATTAATAAATTCAAATAATGATCTATTTCTTCTTCATTTATTCCTATATGATGTTTAAAATTATCTCTTAAGGCTCTTATTATATCAATAGGATTCACACATTTCTTATCTTCTTTCGCTCCTAATGCTACATTCAATGCATTTATAATAAATCGAGGTGAAATACCTTTCAATCCTTCACCTTTATCTCTACCTTCTTGGCGCAATTCTTTAATATCAATATCAGTCTTTTTAAATCCTTCTGATATTTCCCCATTATACAGTTTCATTTTTTCAATTTTATTTGAAACTTTTGCAGAATCAACTAATCTTGTTAATACTGCAAACTGTGCTGCTATTTTTAATGTATATGGAGCAATATGTATATCTCTAAAATCAGACTCTCTGATCATTTTTTCATAAATCTTGATCTCATCGTCAACTCTCAAATTCCAAGGAACAAATACAGGATACATTCTATCATGGAGAGCCTCATTTTTCTTATCAGCTTTAAAAATATCAAATTCAGTCATATTGGTATGAGCAATCACAAGAGTGTCTATATACATTTGTGGAAAACCAGGCGACTTGATAACTTGTTCTTGTGCCAATGATATTAAGACATATTGTAACTTAATATCTGTTTTTAATAATTCAACCATTTCAATTAATCCGCCATTGGCAACCTGAAGTTCTCCATCAAACGAAAATGCACGCGGGTCTGTTTCTCCATATCGTGCTACTTTAGCCATATTTACTCTACCAATCAATTCTGTTACATCTTGGCTTTTTGGATCTGATGGTTGAAAAGTACCAATACCAACTCTCTTTTGTTCAGAAAATCTAATACGTTCTACAGGTAATTTATCCCAATTAGCAATACCATCTTTAGTGAACTCTGTATCTAATCTATATTGACATACTGGACACAATACTCCTTCTATTTTAACATTTAACTGCTCTTCCCAAAATTCTCTATCGCTCAGTGGTATAGCATGAAGTGGTTCTTCATGTACTGGGCATCCTTTAATAGCGTATTTTGGGATCGGATCATTTTCCAAACCTCTTTTCAATAATGCAGCTATTGTAGATTTACCACTACTAACAGGACCGACTAAAATTAAAATACGTTTACCAGTCTCAGTACGCCTAGCAGCTGCTTTTAAAAATTTCATTATATCATGAATAGGTTCTAATGCGCCAAATATTTTTCCGTCAAAAAATTTATATTTGACTAAATCTTCATAACCTCGCAATTTTAACGATTCGTCGACTTCTTCAACTCCTTTATTAATAATCAAATTATAGATTCGACCAGGCGCAAATGTAGCAATTTTAGGATTACTTTTAACTAGTTCTAGATAATCAATTAAAGTACCTTCCCAATTTTCAAATTTTTGCTCCTCTTTTTGCTTGGCTATGATTTCTTCAAAGTTCATAGATCTTCTCCTTTTTCATTTATTCTATTAAAAACTTCCTCTTTTATATTCTCTAATGACAAATGTAACTCATTTGCCAATATCAAATTTTTAGCAACCAATTCCAATGTTGCATTATTACTATGTTTTTTAACCCACTCCTTTGCCTCTTTCATTGTATATTTTGTTTTATCAAACAGGTAGGTAACTATTATTTTGCGTTTAACATCGTATAGTGCCTTAATTCCTTTTCCTAAAGTTATAGTTCTTAATTCATTAGATTTTCGTTTTCGTTTAACTGGTATTCGAATATAATTTTTTGTAATTTCTGGCATTCTGCCACCTCCAAACTAATGTAATTCTCTATATATATTATGGAATATATTTTCAATATTGTAAACATTTTTTTTGAAAAAAATAGCACTAATCGACACTTAAAAACAGTTATAATTTATGTCAATTAGTGCATAAGTTCATAGGCGTTTGTTTTTTGTTTCAATTCATGCGCTATCAAGCGACCTAATAAGCACCATTATCTAATTTAAAACTCGTCGGTAACTCAACATCATCATTGTTATTATTACTTTCGGTATTTAAAAATGGTATTAACCACGCACAAAATGGATCTAATTTATTTAAAGATATACACGCAGAAAATCCCCCATTGATCGACGGCATTTTACATTGACCGTCCCCCATATACCATTTGCAGTCCAAGTAAGTAATGTTATCTTCGTTCATTTGTAATTCCATTATTACGGCTCTTTTCCAATCGGTCTAAACGTCTTTCAATTGTAATTCTGAAATCGTAAAACTGTTTATTAAATTCATCGAAATGCTTTTCAATTTGTTTATTCATACGCTCTTCAATCCTAGTTTCTATTTTAGCCATGCTAGTTTTTTGGTTACCGTAATAAATTATAATTCCGCCAACAATTATCGCTATTGAAATTGCTGTAGCAAATATTTTTATATATAACAACGTACTTTTAAATGTATTCTTAAGTGATGATAGTAATGATATAACTGCATCCAGTTTCTCAGTCATATTGCCCTGACGCTCATACAATTCCTCAGTACGCGGCGGAGTATTTATTTTATTATCAATTTTTTTATACTGATCTTCTAATTTATTTAGACCAGCATTTAAATTATTAACAAAATACTGTGTTGCTTCAAATAATAAATTTGCTGTACTTATACCATTTTTATTATTTGTAGTCATTTTACTCTATCGTCGCCTTTGTCTTTAGATTATCTAAATTTTTAATCAACACTTGTTTAGCTTCATTCCATACCTCATGAAGAGCTAGTTCGGCTTCTTTTTTCTCAGTTATATCGATAAGAGTGACTATATAAATATGTTTTTCTTTATAAAAACGGCTAACAACTGCAAATTCTGCATATTTAATGCTACCATCATCTCTTTCAATTTTAATTTCCTTAAGTGCCGGCCCATCATCAATAGCACTATATTTACAAAACAAATCGCAGTTTTTACATAATACTAGGTCACACTGATTACCTATTATATCATCATATTGCTGCCCAATAAGAAACATAGCGGCCGGGTTTACATCGATTATTGTTTTAGTCATAGCATCAATTACTAAAACACCTGATTGAACTGCATTAAATAATATTCCAGCTAATTCATCACCACAAACCATGGTTACCTCCATATTAATCACACTCAGTACAATTAAAATCTAAATGCAGTCCTGCATTATCTAAGGACTTATCTACTAATTCTTTAGTACTTTTAAAAATAGAGCTATCAGCTAGTACCCTCAAATCATCTGGCAAAGCATCAAAAGCATGTTCTAGCTCTCCTTTAGCTTTAGCTGGTTTTGTTGTACTACAACCTAATTGTTTTGCGCGTCTGTTTATACAAGCAGCTATTTTTTGTTTAGTAGCTTTAGAAAACTTAGATCTATTCAAATAAGCTTTTGCTACAGCTACGTGTTTACAATCAGGTACAGGAAATGATTTATTAGGCCCACAAAAAACTGATTTTTTTAATTTCTTTCGTTCTTTCGTAGTAAGTTTTTTGGCTACATCATCAGCATTTTTAATGGCTTCATTTACCTTAGCTATTGCTTCTTTAAGGCCCATTATCTTCACTCCTTTCCTTATTTTATTTAGGTACTTCTTTTTTGAATTTTTTATAATAAGCAGCCAAAAAGTTATAGGCTTTTTTAACATCTACACCAACTAGCTTTTTCCTAGCTCCCCTGACTGCTTTCATAGCGTTGCTTACACCACCCCAAGTAGCTTTCAATTCACCATTTATAACATCTGCAAACGGTAATTTATACCCACCAAATTTTTCTTCTTGGCCAGGCGTTACCCAAACAAAACCTTTACCGTATTTTTTCCAATTAATTTTGTCTTTATCTGGCCCACCAGCCCATTTAGCTATTCTAGCACGGGCAGCATCGCCATCCCACTCTGCCCTATCATCTATTGGTAGTGTCTTGCTACCACAAATTTTTGCTATTTCATAATTTTCATCACACAGCTCTTCCTCTTCAATTGATGCTACTATGATGTCTGCTTCTTCAATAGCTGCTTTAGCTTTCAATAGAGACTTGGACAAATCCTCCATAAATTTATCATGCGCATTCTTCATATTATATTTCCTCCTCGCTTAATATTTTATAACCATTAGTCAAAATGGCTACTGAACGTTCAACGTGGGCACTTAAATCATCGGATATAAGTGTCCAACCATTATCCATAAATTCAATTTTTGAATTGTCTAATAAAAAAATTGGTTCAATTGCAATAACCATACCCGGTCTTAAGCGCCAATCGATACCAACTTTTAAAGGTATATTTGGAATGCTTGGCTTTTCATGTAAAAAATAACCTACTCCATGCCCTCCAAAATTTTGTAATACTTTTATATTATTTTGTATAGCAACATTATAAATCGTTTCAGATATTGAAGACACGCGTTTAAATGGATATAAATTTTCTATAGCTTTATATAGAGCTTCATAAGTATGTTTTATTAATTCAGAAGCTTTCGAAAAACAATTTCCTATCATAAATGTATTAGCATTATCACTTATAAATCCATTATAATCTAATCCAACATCGAGTGTTATAATATCGCCATCTTTTAAACAATAATCAGAAACCGTTCCGTGTATTATTTCATTGTTTACACTAATACATAATTGATTAGGAAAACCCTTATAATTAAAAAATGCAGACTTAACATTATACTTTTCACAAAAATGTATAAACCACTCTTCTATTTCTAATTTAGATACACCAACACAAAGATTTTCCGCACAATATTCAAAAAACTCATTGGATAATCTATTTACGTATTCTAAATTACGTAGATCAGACGGTGTCTTCAAAAATATAAGTTTGTCTAGCATGATTTAAATATAACTTCTATAAATAAATAGTTAGTTTATTTATTCGCCGCTTATCTCAGTTTGCTCGTTTAAGTCTAGCATTTCTAACGGCTCTGCAAAATTTACGACTAAATCAGCAGACAGCCCTACTAAAAGCCCACCAGCAGCATTATTTTTATGCATATTTATTTTTAGTTCTCCAGTTTCAGCTTTGATAATTGCGTTTCGAACAAGAATAGAGTCAATTAGAACTCTTTGTTTGGATGTTACCTCTCCTTTATTTAACAATAATTGATCAGCCTCTTTTTTCGCTTCTGCTAAAATTTTATCGTAATTGTCTAATTCTTTTTCTTGCAGAGCCTCTCCAAATTGCAAAACAACTTCGACATTCAATCCTATTACTTTATCATCCTTTTTTAAATACCGCACATTACTTTCACCACTCTGTGCCTTGACAATTGCAATTATTACTTTATTCCAATTGTCAATTAATTCTTCTTTTCCACTAAATTCCCTCATAATGCTTCTCCTTTATTTTTGTTTTGCCTCTGCTTTTAATTGTTCGTATTTTGTTATAGCAATCGTACCCAATGATTGAGCCCACATTGGGTCATCTTCATTCAATTTTAACTCTTCGTAGAAATCCTCAATATCGTGTTTAATAATTTTATAATTACCTTTTTCATCTATAAAACAATGCCTTAATTCATGAGATAAAATACGTTTTTTATCTTTATCGCTAGCTAAACTCCATACCAAATCACTAACAAAAATAAAGTAGTCCACTTCTCTATTTTCGATTTCTGTAGTTAAATATCGTTCTACTTCATTAGGTAACTTAACATAAGCAAATACTATTTTCCCTAATAATTTATCAATTTTTGGTTTTGTATCCATTAAAATTTTAAAGTTTGTATTTCTCAAACCATTGAATCTAGTATTAATTAATTCCCTTAATACTGCATAAACTCCCTCATCCGCTTCATAATACCTTCCCATAATTTTAGCTCCTTTCCTTTTCAAAAACAATAGCCACACCTATGTTTAAATCTTAAGATGTGGCTATTGTCCATTAATTTTTCATTCCATACTCCATTTATTTATTCGACTTTAATTTCTATTTTATTAGGTTCCTCAACTTTATCCTTATCAATCACTATCTTAATAATACCATTCTTATATTCCGCCTTTATTGAATCTGTGTCAATTTTAGATGGTAATCTTATAATACGTTTAAATGCTCTAGACGATATTTCTCTACGTAAGAATTTCTTATTTTCATCATGTTGATCTTCTTGTTTACTTCCTTGTATAAATAAATCATTATCTTTCAGCTCTAATTTAATATCGTCCTTATCAAATCCCGCTATAGCAACTTCCACTTCATATTTATCGTCGGACTCTATTACATTGACTTTTGGAAATGAAGTCTTGGGTTGCAAACCATCAAACATAGCCAGATCAAAATCTAAAAAATCCTCAAAAAATTGATCAAACAAAGAATCCAACCTGTCTCTGAAACGTCTGATAGCTGGAGCGCTCGTAGAGCCGAACACAGGAATCAGATCTTTCATCATAACAGACACCTCCTTTATTTATTTTATTTGTGCACCCTCATCAGTTGGGTGCAACTACATTAATCTAGTAAAAGCGTAGAAAATATTTTTGTGTTAAAAGGTAAATACTTCGCTTTCGACAATAATGAAAGTATCTTATCCGCTACTTCTAAATTCCATGTGTATATAATTACTTCTGCTGTGTTATTTATAGAGGGATTATCGTATAAAAACTCGGCTACCCTCAAACAAGTATCTCCATTTGCTAAATTACCGCTCAATAAAACATAATCATAAGTTTTACTTTTTAAATATTCAATGGCCCCTTCACTATTTTCTATAACATCCAAGTTATAATGTCCAAACGCTTCGATAAAAAATATAATGCGGTTAATTAAAAAGTCAACCACTAATATATTTTTTTTATCGTTTACCATTTACATCCTTTCATTTTTTACAATTCCAGCACTCTCACATGCGCTAAGAAATTTAAATTTTTATAATGTGTGGCGAAAATTCAATCTTCGCCACACTATATGTAGACAGCGCTCTGCGGAACACCACGCTATGTCGATGCAGCCTATCGTCATAGCACAATGTTAGGACAATGTATATAATACTATCATTGTGTTCCGGCTGCCACAGAGCACTGTTACACTTAACAGAACCCTAATTTTGTCCTCACCACTTTGTTTTGTGTATATCGTACATAACGCTCGCCACTTTCATTTTGCCATGATTTAAGTGGTTGTCCATGAGCGTATCGTCTTTGAAAACGTATAGCTTCAATGTTTCTTCCTAAAAATCTCGTAAGATAATTATTAATTCGTCGTGTATTAGGTGCGGTAAGTACTACCGCTATTTCTATATCAGACCAAGCAGCCCAAGCATTTACTTCATCATAGTCATAAATATGAGCATTTCCGTACCTTCTTTTTTTCCATTCACGTCTATATTTAGCTAAATTATACATCCACCACGCAGCCACATCACGTTCCAGTTTATGACCGTCCCCTTCTCTAATAGCTAATTCAAACTGTTTTAATGCCTCTTTTACTTTGCGCCTATCCAAATATTTTAATGCCTTATTAATCCTTTCCCTTGTTTTTGTCCTTTTCCCTTTAATCATGATAATTCCTCCTTAAATTAATTTGCGCCCACAAAATGGACAATAATAAATTCGTACAGCTAGATTTTCTATGTTTATGCCTTTAGCCGTTTTATCTAATTCCTTCCATTTAATAATCCAATACTTGTCAAAATTATCTATTAGATCAACATTATCGATAACAAATACCATATCTTTACAATTACATGGATATTTATCGTTGTGATTCATAATATTCTCTACAATATTTACTTATTTTACATGTTAAACAATTATCCATTGACCCATACTTACCAAAACATTTGTAATTTTTAATAGCCCATTTAGCAAAACATTTGATGCAAATACCAGATGTATTGTTTTCCTGTTTACCACCCCATTTAATGCCACAAACTACACAGGTATATGAGGTGGCTTGATCATCGGTTTCCACTATACGAGCCTCCTGTCTATATTATAACATAAAAATTAATTTTTGTAAACTATTTTATTCTATTTAATTAGTCGCCGGGAACCCAAGTATTACCTTGCCATTTCCAACGTTTATCGCCAGAGGCTCCACCAGTTTTCTTACCAAATGAACTATACCCTTCAGTAGGATAGTTATAGTACTTCATCATTCCAGAAGCATCTACTTCTTTCCTGTCCATAACATCTCGTGTCTCAACATTGAGGTTGCCAAGACCTGTAATTTGTAACCAATCATTAAGAACTCTGAAATTAGGATTTTTCCCGTCTCCACGTCCACCGTATGGATTGTAATTAAAAAGAGACCAATCTACGCCAAAACCTAAAAATCCATCATTAATTTCTCTTTCAGGATTCTCTTTCCTATCATACCCAAAAACTACTTTAGTTCTATCTACAGCCATACGGCTGCCCACAAAATAATATTCTGAATTGGATATTTTATCTGAAGGCGCCCTATTCATATGTACTTGGTCGCCTTGAAATTCCCAATCTTTTCCAAGCTCTCCAGGTGTAATTTGATAAAAATCGAACTCGCTAGTCATAGTATTTCCCTCCTCATTAGTATAAAGGGGTTAGTGTATAAAACACTAACCCCATCACTTATATTATAAAATATTTTTTTAATTTTGTAAACCTTTTTTTACAAAAAATTTGATTTTTTTATAATTTTTTCCATTTCAGAAAAAACTTTCTTCCAGCCACATTTAACATATAATGGCCATTTAGCTTTATAATTTTCTCTACGGGCTAAAATAGCATATCCATTATCTAATATTTTATATTTATTTATATGTTTCACATTTAACAAATAAACATTATCATGATTAATCAAAATTAAAAATGTAAGTGGAACAGTTGATAACCTATCTAATTCCGTTGCATCTATTCTTAATTCAGTAGACTTATTAAAATTGGGCTTATTAATAAATTTTAATATAATATTAGCTAAAATACATTCATTTATATTATTTTTCTTTCGTTTATACTTCCCTATCAAAACTAAATCATATGAAATTTTCTTTGACAAATCATAATTGAAAATATTAGTATTAGGAATACGTAATTCTACACGCGCATATTTTTTTAATAAATAGTAATTAAACTTCTTAACAAACTCCTCCTTAGTTTTAACACTCTTTTTATACTTAGTAGAATACACTTGTCGACGAGGCAAAAGTTTATTATTAAGCATATGGTCTCCTTATTTATATTAAATTTATATAAATTTACCATTTCTAAACCTCTGTATATTTAATAAATCGCCTATCCAATACCTAACTTTAACTCCAGCTTCATCAAACATAACAAGAGACCTTTCTGCCTGCTCTCTCCATAATTCGGAATTTAAATCGTCCCAATACTTATCCACTATAATTTCTGAAATTCCACTATTAATTACAATTAAAGCACAGGAACTGCATGGCACTCCATTCGTATATAATTTACAATTTTTTATAGGCGTACCTACTAGTGCAGCATTAGCAATAGCATTCGCTTCAGCGTGCGCAAACCAATAGTATTTTTCAGGGCGTTCTTGCCTTTCTGGTACATTATCGTTTATTTTACGAGGAAAACTATTATACCCCACTGACCTAACCTCATTATTCTGTCCTACAATAACAGCTCCAACATGTGTTTTTGCGTCTTTACTTCTTGAAGCCACCAGATAAACCATAGACATAAAGAAACTATCCCAATCTACGTTTTTCATTAATTCCCTCCTAAATTTAAGTGTCGCTCCATTTACTTATTAAATCATTTACTACGTCCTGCAGCTTATATAAACTGTCTATACTAGTTAATAAATTCATAGAATCTATAATTACATCTAATAACGCTTCTTCTAATTGTTTTAGCTCATTCTTTTGCGAATTAATTTTATCCTCTAAAATTTCAGTTTTATGTTTAGGTGTTATTGCCATTAGTAATATACCTCTCTTCCTTTATGCTAGCTAATTTAGCTTCCAAAAGTGGAGCTATACTCTGATCATAACATATCAATATATATACAACATTAGAATCCCCACATTTATCACAAATAACATCGACATCTACTACACAATTGTCAGTCAAAATAGAGGATAAATCATACTCACCATGAATATCACAATGCTCACAGTAAAATGATAATATTTTATTATCGTAACTGATTATTTGCATAAATAAATAGGCCTCCTATTAAACTTCTTCCCATGGATAATATGTTATTGAATATGAGTAATTTGGCCATTGTTGCGCATAACCAGAACCAGATATGGTTTGAGCATATTTTTTACCATCAAAAATTTCCTCAATTCTTACTATCTTATCGTCACTTCCATAATACTCTATGCGTGTAGGATTATAACCTTTGGCACCAATATGTGCCGAAGATTGATAAAACTTAGCATCAGGTATATTTCTATCATATAATTTAGACATGAATAACCCCCCTTTTACTAATTTTACTGTAAAACACCTTTGAAACTTTTCCTATGTAATGGGGAAGGGCCATATTCCTTTAATGCATCTCTATGTTGTTGCGTACCGTAACCTTTATTCTTATCCCACCCATACACAGGATATTTTTTATGAAAAGTCATCATTAATGAATCTCTATGTACTTTAGCAATTATACTAGCCGCCGCGATAGAAGCAGACAAATTATCACCATTAATAATTGGTACGGCATGAACATCTATAAATTCAGGTATAAAATCACCATCTATTAATGCTAAATCAGCCTCTTCTATTTGATTTATTACATGTCCCATACCTACCATTCGTGCATTCCTTATATTAATCTCGTCTATTAATTTTTCATTTATTTCTACTATCCTAAATTCGCAGTTATTCATCAACCGCGATGCCATTTCCTCGCGCTTCTTCGGCGTTAACTTTTTTGAATCCTTAATACCAGTAATATCAAATCCTTCCGGTATGTGTACAGCAGCTACGACTAACGGACCTGCCAAACAACCAGCCCCTGCCTCATCTACACCTATAATGTATTTATATCCTAAATCTCTGTATTTTAATTCAAAATTAAGAGAAACTTTATTCATTAGTATCCTCTCTTGGAATATTTGCATTACAATAATAACATTCGACTATAAAAGAATGAAAACGCCCTTCCACACTTAGGGCAAACCCAACCAAAATTTAAATTGGCGCACCCATAAATTAGAGATTGTTTACAATAACGACAAATTCCGCCCGTATCAACAGAAGTAAGTTCTGTGTTGCATATACGACAATTACTCATGATAATCACCTTTTATAAATTTATTCAAATTTCCTGTTAATGGGTGTTTCATATCTACAGTCGTTCTAAATTTAGAAAAATCTAAGCCAGAGCTAATATTAGATGAAGATTCAGTTGTAACTTTAAATGTTTCAGCTTTATTTATTTTAACTTCAGATGCAGCAATTTTCTGTTGATCACCACTATACAATTCACACTTTCGTCTTTTATTTAATTTAACCGTGGATTTCTTTTTAATGCACCTTCCAGACTCTTCATATTTACAATATTTACATCTTACCTTTGCCATGACGCCCTCCTAACACTTAGTATAGCCACAATTTGTGCATAAATAACATCCTTCTTGAAATACTAACCCTTTAGTATTACAGTTTGGGCATAATACTGGATCGCCTATCTCTGTTATAAATTGAGCCAAAAATTTCTTCATACGATGTACAAACGTACCTGGTATAGCCTGCTCAACTAGATCCATAGTCTTTACTATATCTATAATATCCACGTTATGTCTCAAAAGAAATCCCAACATTCTACAAATTTTTACTGGGTTCTTTTGATATGAATATTTTACTTTCACTTCTTCAATCAATTCTGGATCTAGGCCTTTAGACCTGGCCAATTCTTCTAGCTTATCTAATGTATTAAATGTCGATATATTGTCTTCTCTACTATTGGTATTCACAAAAATAGCGAAAGGTTTAGTTAATGCCTTATCTTTAAATGCTACATGTACATACCATTTCTTGCCTTCACTCCGTAATATATACCCAAAAGCCGGATATTTATCTGGCAGCTTAACGTGCTTTACTACTCCATTCCCTTTTTGATTTTCAAACGCTTCTAAAAACTCCTCTTGTTGCTGTTTAATATCTTTTTCATGGGTTTTCTTAGTAGATTCCAAAACTGCAACGGAGCTACCTTCTCTATATACAGTGCATCCCTTAATACCCAATTTAAAAATATTAGAGTATACATCTTTAAACTCATCAAATGTTATATTTTCTGGTAAATTAATAGTTTTTGATATACTTAAATCCACATATTTCGCCATAGTAGCCAAAACTCTTAAATGCTCCTCAATTGATAACTCCTTTGCAGTTGCTATATTTTTATTACCATATTTCTCAGCTAAAATATAACCATAATCCTTAACAAGAGTTTGTTCACACAAACCAATATTTTTATCTATTCTATATCGACCATCATTAGAAATTAAAATCTCTTCATCTCCAACTTTTGAAAATTTAAAAAAATCTGTTTCAAACCATTCTCCTTTAGATATATCTGGATATTTAAAATCTATTTTTTTATGTGTAATTCTTTTCCACCTAAAATATTCTCTAGCAAACACTGGTTCAATACCACCGGATATATTGCCGGCGAGTATCGCTAACGAACCATTAGGCGCTATAGCAGATACAGCGCTATTTCGTAATCCGTATTGTTTAATTAGCTGTAAAGTCTCTTCACTTAAATAGCCATTTGCTATATAACCGCCCTTAAATATTTCCTTTTTATTATACAATGGGAACGGGCCTTTTTCACGAGCTAACTCAGCTGATTTACAATATAAAGCATTTATAAATTTATATCCAAGGTCGTCTAAAAATTCTATACATTCCTCGCTGCCATAGCGTATATCCATCATCATCATTAATGACCCTATACCAGCAATCCCTACACCAACTTTTCGTTTAAGTTTAGCTCCATTTTCATAAATATCTAATGGATAATTCGAAATATCTATTATATTATCTAGCGCCTCAACTAATAATTTTGCAGCATCAATGAATCCATCATAATCAAATTTTTTACTTTCCATATCGTAAAATTTTGTAATATTAACTGAGCCTAAATTACACACGCCGCCTATTTGATATTCTCTCCCTTTATATTTGACAATCCCAACATTATCAAATACTTCACTACAAGGATTAGATGCATTGACATTAGTATCTTTTAAATAATGTAAATTGTCAAAACGTCGTACAGTATCGATAAAAATAATACCGGGCTCGTTTCTATTATAGCAATTTTTTAATAATAAATCCCATAACTCTCTCGCTTTAACTGTTTCATAAATTACATAAGGATAGCCTTTACTTGCCCATTTTTCAAAATCGCCATCCCATTCCGAATCATATTTTTCAAAATGTATGTCTGGATACCATAAATTCCAATCTAAATCATTTTCGACAGCATAAATAAATGCGTCAGTAATTAACACAGACATGTTCATTTTAGTTAATTTATTTGGAATACTTTTAGCAGTAATAAAATTAACCACTTCAGGATGGCAAACACTGATAGTTACCATAGTGGCGCCTTTACGTATACTTTTCTTAGTAGGCTCTCCTTGATAAGCATTCTCCTTATCTACACTACCAGAAGTAATAATGTTTGAGCTTATGTCGTATAGTTCTAAAAATTTAACCAGCCCAGGAGTAGTAACGCCGATCTTCTTAATCAGCGTATTTCTAGGCCTTAAAAAATTACTGCAAAAACCAGCGCCGCCTTCACTCTTCAATGTTAGCGCATATTTTTCAGCAAGATCAAAAATACCTTCTAACGAATCAGATCCTGCAGGAGTAGGTAGTATAAAACAATTAAATAAAGTCAATCCTTCTTCACTAATACCTATATTTGCATTTATCCTACCACCAAATAATACTTCAAAGTTATATAATCTATCATATAATATCTTTTGTTTTTGCTTATCATCTTTAAAAATAGTAAAACTTATACGGTGACAATAATCTTCAAACAATTCGTTATTATACTGGTATTTATCTTCCCATAGCTCTTTCTGAAACTCGTTAATAAACATAGAGTACCCCCCTTAATTTCCAGTCGATCCAAATCCACCAGCTCCTCTATCAGTTTTGGGTAATTCATCAACTTCCTTAAAAACAACAAGTATTTTTTTCTTAAGAATCATCTGTGCATATCTATCGCCTTTTTTTATAGTAACGACATTATTACTAATATTTTTCATGTATATTAGTAACTCACCTCTAAAATCTTCATCTATTATAGGAACACTATTTAAAATTATACATTGCTTCTTACACGCCAAACTACTTCTAGAAAATATTTCAAAGTAGTAACCATTCGGAGGTGCAACAGCGATACCACTTCTTATACATTTTACATCTCCTGGTCGTAATGTATAATTTTCAATAGCATATAAATCTAATCCTGCAGAACCTTCAGTTGCATATATTGGAATTTTAGCATCTTCATGTAATTTTTTAATTAATACTTCCATATAATTACCCTCCATAATTTTTATAAACAATTGTTTATAATAATCTCGATTATAATTAACTCTTGAATTGCACGACACGCATAAAGTAATTAAATTATATGGATTACAGTTTTGTTTATTATAATCAATATGATGAATAACTAATTTAGTACATTTATGCGTGCAGTATGGGTTCATACATTTATAATTATCGCGCTCCTTTATCGCTTCCTTAAACTCCTTATTGGTCCACAACGAACAATAAGGCTCAAAAGACAGCCCTCCTTTCCAATTCCAATGCTTGTCCAAACTCATGCGCTCAGATAATTTTAAACTTTTACATTTACCACACCTTCGACCAGACCTCCAACTATCAAACCTAATAACCCCCTCATGACCTAATGGACACCGATAACGTAACTTCTGTTTATTATTTTTATATTCCGTTGTTAATAAAGTATAACCCTCCTTAGCAAACTCTTTTTTTATAAAATCAATCGACAATCTCTCGTTTTTTACACATTTATAGCATTTATAGCCACGTAATAAAGAATCTAGTGATTTATATATGACATGTCCGTTAGGACAAATACATTTCATTCTTGTCAATTTATTCTCATAATTAGACTCTAATAATTGATAGCCATGTTTTTTAAATATTTTTTTAACTTTACTATAAAAATACTTATCACGTCCTTTACAATATGGGCAACGTTGATTTGAATGCCGCCAATGGCGCCAACTTACATAATGAATATGTCCATTTGGACATCTATAAACTAATTTTTGCAAACTATTAACGTATACTTTAGTTAATAACTCATACCCCTCTTTTAAAAATGATTCTCTAATTACGTCAATAGTCAAACATTTTGCCATTAGAAAACTAGTCTTTACTCCAATAATTTTCAATAACAGCATCTGCTTTCATTTGTACCTCAGGTACAAATTCAGCAAAACCATCACATAGTGCTTTTGATACTTCATGTGCTACTTCCTCAGCGTCTTCTTCTTTCGTCTCTACTATAACTTCATCATGTACTGTTGATAATAATTTAGCTTTGTCTATTCTATCTACTATGTAAATCATAGCCTGCTTAATTGTATCTGCATTCGTTGATTGGATCGGCATATTTTTACCTTGTCTTTCAATATGACCTTTCAATCTATTATACTCAGGATCAGATGGGTTTGGAATTTTATAATGCCTACGTCTCCCACTTCTTGATAAACTATAGCCATTTTGTAATGCAAATTTTCCAGCGGCTTCCAACCACTTAGCAACTTTAGTATATTTAGCAAAATACTGATCAATTAATTTTTGAGCTTTCTCTTCAGAAACACCCAACCTAAGGGCTAATCCAACTTTAGTTAATCCATAACAATTATGAACAACAACCCCATTAGCAATATAATATGGATGGTTATTAACAGAAATATCATATACCCTATACGTGCCGTCATTCATAATACTCTTAATTCCACTAGTTTTTATAACTAGATTATTAAAATCCATAACACGAACCAAATCAAATTTATTTAAATCTTTAATAGCTTTATCCATATAAATATTATTACTAATAACTTTAACTATATGATCTGGAGTAGCTACTAATTTATAACCATTATCTAACTCTAAACATACAGTTTTTTTATATCCCATAAATTTAAAATCAATTACTTCACCTTGACCAACATCATGAATTATAACATCACCCAACTTAATACTTTCTATAGGTACTAAACCATTTACTGTTAATATCTCAGTACCTTCCTTTATGCAAAGCCCGAAGTTAAGCGCTTTCACATGGCTTCTATAATGCTTCTTATTAGGATCATCATCAGGCAACTTTTTATCCGCTAAAACTTCTTCATATGTTACTCCAAATAAATCAGCTGCTGTTCGAGCATGTAAATCCAACCCTTTTTCAAATGCTTCCAAGAATACAGGGTCTTTTGAATAAGCAGCTAAAATACGTAATTCTGCTTGAGACATATCAGAAGTTATTAATTTATGGCCAGGCCGCGCAATAAAACAAGCTCTATATATTTTTTCAGATGGTATGTTTTGTAAATTAGGGTTTGAAGAACTCAACCTACCAGTATCAACCATCTGTTTAAAATCACTATGTAAACGCCCTGTTTTAGGGTGAATTCTTTCTATTAATGCTTCACCATATGTTGTCAAAAATTTTTCATACTTTCTATATTCTAATAGTAACTTAATTACTGGGTTATTGCTATATTTCTTAAGTGCTTTTACATCAGTACTTTCGACATTAATACCAAGTTTATTCAATGCTTTAACTAATTGAATTGGACTATCTAAATTTATTAATGAAACACCGAATAATGTATTCTGACTGCTAGTTTCACCTAAAATTTGTTGTAATTGGATTCCTACTTTATCACGTTCAATTTCAATATCTTTAAGTATATCACGCCATTTATTTACATCTAATAACATTCCATTTAATTCGATTTCACTTAAAGCTCTAACAAAATCAAATTCTAGTTTAGCTGCTCGAATTAAATTCTTATTTTTTAATTGTTTCAATTGTAAATTATATATATCTTTAAGGATAACTACATCATTAGCAGCATACACCAGTTGCCTTTCAGAATACTCTTGGTAATAATCTTTAAATGATGTTGCTATATCTTTCGGCATATACAATCTTAAATATTTTGCCACTAAATATTGTAAATTAGCTTCTGGTTTTAATCCTAAAAATAATAATTGCTCTGCTAACATTGTATCATACAAACGCTTAATAGTAATACCAAAATTACTTTTTAACATTTTAGCATCAAAAAGAGCATTTTGTAACAACTTCAAATTATTATTAGATTCTAATAAATTTCTAAAAATATTAATATCAACATTACCTTCTCTAACATCAAAGACAAAAGGCTGTCCATCTACCCCAATTTGGAGAAGAACAACCTTATCTGTAAAAGGATCTAATCCGGTTGTCTCAGTATCAATCTCCATAACTGGGTGTTTTTCAATAAATTCCAAATGTTTAAGGGCTTCTTCTGTAGATGTAATATATTTGAATTTAGGACGTGGCAATTCACCTAAATTATTTAACGTAATTAAAGACATATATTCTCCTTATCTATCCCTATCTAAAATAATACTACATGCTTTAAATATTGAATTGATTAATATATGCTCAGGCTTAGGGTTATTAAAATAAGGCGTGGAAAAAAGATCAATTATACGAGAAAATTTTGTTGCTTCATCAATTCGTCGTGCACGCTTTAAGCATCCAACAAAATACCCACAAATTGATATACGTACATTTTCAGCAGGAATTTTCTTAATGGTCTTAAATATATCCATAGCTTGTTTAAATTTACCATGCAAAATAGACTTACATAAATCGATAATTTCCCCGTATTCAACATCAACTCCAGCATTTATAATTGAAGATGCTGCATCTTTAGTCCATGAACCTTCCATAGCTACTTGCTGTAAAAAAGATAAAGCTGCTCTTGGTACTCCGCCCGATTCTTCGGCTATATACTGTAAAACCTCTTTATTATAGGTGTATCCTTCAAATTGACTAACTTCTTCCAACAAACTAAAAATGTCTTGTGTAGTTAATCGCTCAAATCTGATTATTTTGCACCTATTTCTTGTAACTTCCTTTAATTTTTCAGGATAATTAGTACAAAATATAATGTATACATGGGATGGAGTATCTTCTAAAAATTTAAGTAGAGCATCTTCAGATTTAGAAGTACCACCTAATAAATGCGCCTCATCAAAAATGGCTACTTTATAACGAGTATTGAACGGCGCTGCTGGTAAATCATTTATGATTTGTCGAACTGTAGCCACATCACCAGTTCTACCAGCATCCAATTCAATCACTGACATGCTATTCAAATTTAATATTGATCTACATGATTCGCATTTACAGCATGGATTTGCGGTTGGTCCATTTTCACAGTTTAAACCTAACGCTATAATACGTGCAAAACTTGTTTTTCCGCAGCCTGATGGACCGGTAAATAATAAAGCATGAGGCAATTTATTATTCTCAATTGCATTTGCTATCATATTTTTAATTGTCTCATGGCCTTTCACTTCATCAATTCTACACGGCCTATAAATAACATTTAAATCGCCTTTTCCTCGTTTAATAATCATAAGCTCACCCCAATGGTATTATAACACAAATTATTCAATATGTAAATTTTTTAATGTAGTTAATAGATATAATAACTCAACAAAAATTCCTTTTCCGCCATTCGTTTTAAATTCAGCCCAACACTTAGACATTAAATACTCTCCGGCATCAGCTGGACATAATGATTTTGGTATTAACTGACAACATTTTAAATCACTTAATTTGGATGCTATAAAAACCACCTCTTCCGGAGTACAATTATATCGTCTCAATATTTCCACTAATCTATCATATTTTTCATCTGTGTTCTTACCCCAATAAAATGGTAAGTTTCTTCTACGGCACATATTATAATTAATACGATTATCCTCAGACAAAAATACGACTTTGTAATCTTTTTTTAAAATATTTATAGCATCAAAATCTTTGCCTTGAAAGTGTTTATATAATACATTTCCTAACTCATCTTCAGCATAAGTGCCGTCAGTTAGAACACCATCTATTTCCGAAACTATTAATTTTATTTGTTTTATTTCATTCATTATTCCACTTCCCACCAATATCTAAACGATAATTATCATTTCTTTCGAATACCACGCCTTTCACATACAAAGAAAAATTGCTTGGTGCCATATTTACTTTCTATCTCGTCAGGATAAGCCCTAGTAACTTCAGAAATTACAAAATGTTCAGATAAAATAGATACATAACTAGACAAAGTTCTATAAATAGCAGCATACTCAGCATTTAAATCTTCAGAAAACTTATTTACAACTTCATCGCTTTTTTTAAGTGTGCATCTAGTTCTTACTATTAATAAATTTGATTTTATATTTTTTAATATATTATGTAACTTCTCGTCATCAAAAATATATCCGAATAATCCTAAAGCCAAAGATACATCTGTTCGAGGTAATTTTTCTAACTCAACCAAATTTACAATTTTTGTTTTAAGTCCAGGCACATCACCCCATTTACTTAACAAACTTTTTATAAGGTTTGGTGCAATATCATATCCATAAAACAATTCAATATCTGTAAACTCACGCAAAGCTAATAACATAAAACCATCGCCGCACCCTATATCTAACACTGACCTAGCACCGACCACCTTATTTACTACGAAATTAGTATCAATGAGGCGTCTTTGTAAGACAGATGGGTAATAAGGGTACTGTTTTCTACTTATCCAAAAATTTAACGATACGTGTTGTGCTTCCATTATTTTCATCCTTATAAAAAAATATTCATAGCAATATCTCAATTATAAAATTCTTTTATTTTACTGCACACATAATCAATTTCTACTTCATTTAGATTAGGATGCATAGGCAAAGAAATTAGCGTATCTGCTAACTCTTCCGCTACAGGTAATTTATAATTTAATTTTTCATATGGTTTTTGTTTATGGCATGGTATTGGATAATGCAATCCAGTCTGTATATATTTTGAGGACAAAAACTCTCTTAGAGCATCTCTTTCCTCTTTATTTCTACATTTCAACTCATATAAATGATAAATATGATAACTATCTGTACTAGCATACGGAGTTCTTACTTCCTTAACGCCCTCTAATCCCAAGTTGTAAAGATTGGCAAAATATGCTCTTTTTGCATTCCAATCAGAAATATGTTCAAGCATTAAATATATAAATTTAGCATTAATAGCATCTAATCTAGAATTAAATCCAACTACTGAATGTTCCCATCTGTTAGTAAGTAATCTACCAACATCCCCGAGTGATCGTACTTTATCAGCAATTTCTTTATGATTAGTGGTTATACACCCGCCTTGCCCTAAACCACCTAGATTTTTTGCAGGATAAAATGAAAAACATCCAACATCGCCCATAGAACCAGCTTTAAAATTCTTATACCTGCTACCAAAAGCTTGAGCACAATCTTCAATAATCTTAATATCCCTGCCACCTAATAAAGACTTAATAGCAACTATATCACAGCATTGACCGTATAAATGAACAGGAATGATAGCTTTAGTATCAGAAGTAATAGCATCAAACATTTTATGCAAATCCATTAGATAAGTTTTAGGATCTACATCAACAAACACGACCTTAGCACCTGTCAAAGAAACAGCAAAAGCTGTTGCAATAAAAGTGTTTGCCGGCACAATCACTTCGTCTCCTGGCCCTATACCGTAAGCCAATAGAGATAAATATAATGCGTCTGTACCTGAACCGACACCAACACAGTTATCTGTACCAATGTATTTAGCTACTTCTACTTCAAATTCCTTTAGTGCTGGCCCGCCCACAAAGGATGCCGATGCTATGACTTTTTTTAATTCTTTTGTAATTCTATCTATATATGGTTGGTATTGTAGGGCTAAATCTACAAATTTAACTTCCATGCTCCTCTCCTTTATTTAATACGTATGTTATGGGTTTAACAACCAGAAGCTTAGTGTGGCCACACACTGGACATTTTGTTATTTGTTCAGTAGCATTATATACACCAGCTCCACAAATAGGGCATTCAAAATTCAACTCTATTTTATTTACAATTTGCATATTAAATCCCCGTTATATGTTTTATAAATTTAATAGGAGAACCGCCATAAATACCAGGAGCTGTAATATCTTTATTAACAAAACTATTCGCACCTATAATAGTATTAGGACAAATTTTAACACCAGGACCAATAACACAATTAGCTCCTATAAACACATTTTCACCAAGTTCTGTCCCATAAATTTTTTCTTTTAGATTAGAACCTAAAAACATCACCGAAGGTCCTAAAAACACTCCATTTTTAATTATGGCTCCGTCTGTAATTTCTGTATAAATTTTCACAATAACATTATCTCCAATAACAGTTCCTGATCCTATTCTATTATAACCTTGGAATTTACAATTAGCCCCAATTTTAACATTCTCTTCTACTCTACAATAATCACTAATTATTGTGTTTTCTCCTATAACAACGTTATTTTGAATATAATTAAAATTACCAATTACCGCCTGCTCTGCCAAAACAACGTTTTTTTCAATGATATTATATAAACCTATAGACATCGTTTTTCATCCTCCCTTAATTCACGTTTAAATCTTGCTGGCACGCCCATATATAAACAACCAGGCGGTACATCATTTGTCACAACAGAGCCAGCTGCGATAATAGAATCTTGTCCTATACGCACTCCTGGTAAGATAGTTGCATTCATACCAATAGTAACATAATCTTCAATTATAGGCCCAATATCCCCTTCGCCACCAGCCCTACCCATTTTATTATCATTTCCCATCACAACAGCCGGCCCTATAAAAACATTATTTCCAATGACAGCTCTACCAGCAACGTTTGTTAAATCCATAATTTTAGTGTGGTGGCCTATAACTGCTTGATACCCAACTTTCACATTAATTGCAATTAGACTATAATCCCCAATTTTAACGTTATTCATTAATTTTGCTTGGTCTCCTATCAAACAATTTTTTCCAATTATGCTACCATGATAAATAATCGAACCTGCACCTATAACTGAATTATCACCAATAATTGTAGGTTCTTGCTCCATATTTATTTTTCTAGCAGTAGTGCCTTCAGGAACATAGCTAGGCCTACCTATTACAGCATACGGAAAAATTACTACATTACTGCCAAGCTCCGTTTTTGGAAAAATATAACTAAGAGACAGCATTTCGGTTCTAATAGTATTGTCCATATCATTACCCCTTTACAATAATAGGGATTTTATCTTTATTCCTTTCAAATAACAATTGGTACTCTTTAGCCCTATCCGGCCTATATTCAGCTATGACATCATAAAAAGATTTAACTTCTGGTACTGTATAATCAATGGGGTGATCAAACCACATTTGAGGAACTTTTTTTATGCATAAATTAAACTCATGAAACCCTTTATATCCATTGTAATCTAACCAGTGCTTTGGATGAGGCATTTTATCTGGAGATGGGCAGCCATAGCTAATACCTTTACTAGCGGCCTCCATAGTCAGCCTAAATTTAATTTCTTTCTTTTCATGCGTTGTATGACCATAATGCAACACGACTATAGGCCAGTACCTTTTCGATAATGTTCGTTTCAGATAACTATTAATATTATATGCCGGCACTACATCATGCGGCGATAATTTATTAGGTAAATGACCGCCTAAATGAAAAGCAGCAATAGTCCTATGTGGCTTATACTCATAATCTTTGTAGAATCTCCAAAGCTGACGTCTAGTATGATCTAGGTAATCATGCAACCACACATCATCATGCCGAAACCACCCTTCACTGCGCCATAAATGCACTAGCGGTATTTTTATTAACCACCCACCACGTTCATGAAAATATGTAACTATTTCTCTAATTTTTTCATTGAATATTTTACTGTGTAGTTGATCACATGCTCTAAAATGTATCCATGTAGGATGATATTTTTCACACTCTCGAATTAATGTTATCCACCTATTTTCTCCTTTGGCTACTATACTATTAACCTCATTCCTTTTTATATGTATGTTATTGTATTTTTTAGCATAATCTTGCAACACCTCCCATGTCCCATCAGTACTGCCATCATCTAACACAACAATTTCGTCATAATCACGCTTTACAGCATCGTCTAGCTGCATAAAAATGTGTTTGCCATACTTCAGCTCATCACGCGCAGTTAATGCCAAAATAATACGTAACGGACCATCTATCTTCTCTATATGAGTAACATTAACTGTAAAATCGTATATTTTTTCTCGCACAGGATCTTTAGCTTCTGCATTATACGATAGTTCTTGTCTTGCATGCTGTTTACACCACCGTCTAATATACTTTGGGTGCCTTCCTTTAAACTTTTCAACTTTGTCTCCATCATACCCGGCTAAATACTTGTCTAATTCATAATCAAACTCTTTTATAATAGGAAACGAGCCATCTACATAAAAATTCTCGTTTCTATATAATGAATGGGCCTTTTCATTCTTAGTGGCTAACGCTTTAGGATTTCTACAATGCCCATAATGATAAACTCTTACACCACTATCCAAACAATTACGCCAATGCGCAGGGGACCCGTCAGGCCATAATGGATCGTCAGCACAACCACGTGGAATATTGTAGTATAAAATACGGTTCTTATTCTGCCATAACTTGGTTAGTACAGTAGCCCAATGTTTACCTTTAATTGTATAGCCAGGTCTACCATAAAAATGTAAAGGAGTGAACCGCATAGCTCTACCATTTAGGGACAATATTAAAGAACGAATAGTCTCCAAGTCATCTTCGTGAAAACATTCATCAGCCGCTAAATTTATAACATAATGCTCCAATGGGATAGTCTCTAACACATAATTTCGCTCTCTAGCCCAAAACCCACGATCGTGAATCCAATTTCTATATATAATCTTTACCCTGTCTTCACCATGCTCATCTCTCAAAGCTTCCAATAACCCTAAAGTACCGTCCGTAGATCCTCCATCATTAATCACTACATAATCACACAGATCTAAAGCACATCTAATAGCAGCCTCTAATGGATAGTCTAACAACACACATTGATATGTGATAAAAACACCAGCTAAAATAATATCCATTCGCCCTTCCTCCTCAATGAATTCTGTATAGCTTCTAAAATTCTAACTACCTCTAAACCTAAAACACCATTAGATCTGGGCTTTGAGTTTTCAGGATTTTTAATGCACGCAATAAAATCCTCCATCTCCGCTTTCAATGGTTCATATGATTCTATATATGGTATAACTTCGTCTCCATACCTATAATTTAACAAATGCTCAGCATAGCTTCCTTTACTTTTAAAACTTCGTCTATCAATATCTACACCTTTATTATATAAATGAATTTTTTTATTTAATGAATCACATTTTATCATTTGTTTAGAACCAACAACTATTAATTCCCTAATTTTTAAAGGATCAATCCAACTTAAATGTAAATTTACAATAATCTCGTTCTCATACATAAAATTAATAAATGCTACTTCTTCTATATTTTCTAAAATATAACTTCCACCATAAGCCTGTACGCCTAAACACCTTTTATTTAATAAATATTGAAAAATAGAGATGTCATGCGGAGCCAAGTCTTGAACAACATTTGCGGCACTCTGAATTTTACCTAAATTTAAACGTCTACTATACATATAATAGACGTCTCCAAATTCGCCATTTGTAACCATTTTTTTAAGAAATAAAATATCAGGACTGTACAAAAACGTATGGCCCACCATCAGTACTAGCCCCTTTTTATCGGCCAACTCAACTAGCTTCTCTGCTTCTACACTATTTAATGTTAATGGCTTTTCTACAAAAACATGCTTATTTGCTAATAGTGCTTGTTTAGCTAACGGGTAATGTGCATTTGGTTGTGTAGCAATAACAACCGCATCTATAGTTTTATCAGTCATTATAACATCAGCATCCTGAACCAAATTAACTCTATGACATTGAGGTAGTTTGCTTGCTTTATCAAGCGCTTTTTTACTCTTATCACATACATGTGTTAACACGCCCAGTTCGAATAAATTACGCATTAAGTTTGGTCCCCAATAACCTGCTCCAATAACAGCTATTTTCATAATCTACTCCTTATCCGGCCAAATATTATAGCCCCCTTCTCTGCTTTGCAGTTGTTTCAAATAGTCATAGAATTCTAACATTTTACCCCAATCAATACCAAGTTTGGGTTTCCAGTATGTGTTAAAATGGTTAATATCTAATTGTATTTTAAGAGCCCTTCTAACACCAACAATAATTTCATGTACGTATCTAATAGCATGTATTCTAGGATAATCAAGGCGTAGTAAACGCTGTTGCCAATCTGGATACCATTCAGACTCACCTTTTAACCCTTCATTCCCTCTAATTTCTTTGGTCATCTCTAAATCGCCCCAATGACGCCTAGAAAAAAATGCACTATCAATATCTGTTTCATGAATTTTCTCTACTATTTCATTTAAATGCGTTCCTAACTCCTTAGAAATAGTTTCATCGGGTGCTAAGCCAAATACCCAATCTGCCTTATTATTTATCCATGCCAGCTGTGTATTTTTAAATTTGCCAAAATTTTCAAACTTGGCTAGTTTTATATGACACCCAAACGATTCAGCTATTTTAATAGTTTCTTCAGTAGCTCTATCATCAAAAACTATATAACTCTCTTCAACATATGGCAATATACTTTCAAGCATATATCCTATACAATATGATTCATCTCGTGCAAATCCAGAGTGTATTAATTTCATGCTTCTCTCTTTTCGCATACCAGTTCAAAATTTGAATGTACTTCTTTATAATCAATTGTATAAAGGTTGTGTTTTGCGCATAAACTTGATAACCATTTATCATCAAAAATTACATAGTGAAAATTAGTATCATAATCCTGCCCACCAAAAATATGCCATGAAATAAATTTAGCATCCCTAGTTTGTAAATAAGTGTTAGCTACCCACTTTAAACTTGGGGTTCTAAACTTTATGTGGCCGCCAATCTTTAAAACGCGCGACCACTCCTTTAATAATTCGTCTGTCTCACTAATTGGAAAATGCTCAATTACATCAGATGCTAAAATACGTTCAAAAAATTCATCTTTGAATGGTAAATATCGTACATCACATACTACATCCACATCTTTTAATGGACGTATATCAACATTAATACATTTATACCCACTTATACTTTTTAGAATCTTATCACCGCAGCCTATATTTAAAGAAAATCTCGACATATTGTTCTCCATTTCATCCTAATTATAACATAAAAATCTATAATTGTAAACTTAATAATTTTTAAACGCTACTTAGATTTTAAAATGTTATTTACTGCATTCAAAAATCTATTGCCTATTACATAGTAATTGAAATTTTCTCTCAAATGTTTCTGCAACGCTAACCCTTTCTGTTTAGCTTCTTCCCTATTATTGTAAACATGACGCATTAATTGCGCAGCATGATAAATATCAGGCTCAGCCCACAATTGATCGCCTTTATAATACGGAGACCACGGCATACCAAACACGGGTGTCAAGGTATGATTTATCAAATAGCCTGTCTCATTATTGACATAATCCAAAACTCCTCCCCATCCAGTTACAATTACTGGGTTTCCTACAGCGCCAGCAGCAGCTGGCACTAAACCCCATCCCTCACCTCTATCAACATGAACTAAACAATCGCATGCTTTATGGATTCCTAATATTTCTGCATTACTTAACCTATCCAAAATCAAATAAGTTGGTGGGTAATTATCCATAGGCATAACTTGCTTTAGTCTTTTTATCGTATTTCTAACAACATCTTTTTCTTGATCATTAAACCCTGCTCTATATGTTTTCAAAATTAATGCAACATTTTCATTATTTTGAAAGGCATACCAATAAGCCTTTAATAACGCGGTTGGATGTTTTCTTTCAAAAAACTGAAAAATAGCATAAAATTTATACGCATCTGGCTTTACCCTACCTATTCCATATGGTTTTATATTAGCATAGTCATCAACATCAATTATATGAGAAACAGCGAATATAGGCACCTTTACTCCAGAATTTTTATAAACGTCTACTCCCCATTGAGTAGCAGTAATCACTCCATCGGTATATTTATTAATCCATCTAACCCAATCATCATGAATTTTATTAGCTTCCCAAATCGAATAGCCTATATTCACCTTCCCCGGTTCATAATGTTTCTCATAATGTTCAACAGTCAAATGCGTAATTACTACATTATAATCTATAGATTTATTAACAAGAGACTCTATTATTCTACCTTTTTCCCCACAATCAGCTTTATTTCCTTCAAAAGTTACAGGTGTAACAGTAATTGGTATGCCTTTTCTATGTAATGCTATAATATAATCCCTTGCAGCTTGTGCGTAGCCAGATATATCAAAAACTGGCCCTATATATTTTATACCTTTAAGTTTCATCAAAATTCCTCCGTATCGATTACCTTAGCCGAACTATCTATAGTATCTGACATACCCCTCTCTTGCCTATTTACATCTAATAACATATCAGTATATGCTTTATCAAATAATTTTACCCATTGTGGTACTATATGTTTTTGCCAATCCATTTTTGTAGTTACCCATTTATAACCATTTTCAGCTCTACGTTTAGCTTCTTCAGGATTATTATAAATTTCCAATAATTTTTCTACCATATCTTCAACATCTACCATGGGACGCCTTACTTCATTATCAAACTGAATAGTAGTCCATAGTGATGGATTAGAACCACTTTTAGCTAGCCACCCTATATCTTCTGTTATAAATTCTGGCATAACTGTATTATTAGGCATTAATATAGGTGTTTTAGTTGCTAAGGATTCGAGCCACGCTAAGCCCATGCCCTCGCCATGGGTAGTGCTTATAACAACATCGCTAGCATTATAAATTAAATTCAAAACTTCTCGTGGATAGCCTTGATTAGGACCAAAATTTTTAGGGAAAATAACGTCTTTAGACGTATCAAAACCAAAAGTTTTACATACTTCAGCTAAGTCCCAGCCTTGATCTTTAATAGCCATATGACAGTAAAGCAGTGAATCAGGCACATATTTTCTAAACTCTTCAAGAACGGCAATTGTTCTTGGTATATCCTTACGTTGTTGATTCCTATTCACATTCGTAATAATAAATTTATCAGCTAATGGACCAAAATATTGTTTCCTAAAATTCATAACCTCTTCTTTTGGCAAAGGATGAAACTCTCTTGTATTAACACCGTGTGGTATAACCAATATATCTCTGTCAATTCTTTTTAGAGTTTCTTGTTTCCCAAACTCAGAGTATGCAACTAAATAATCGACATTCTTTATATTAGCCGCCCATTCATCTTTAATAATAGAATCTACTGGATAATAACAAATAGATCTAAATGGTTTAGTTCTATTATTCTTTAAATATTCTAATAACATGGGCACAAAATTTAAAATAAAGCTATCTTGTAAAAAGAACAATAAATCGAAATCCATTAATGGGATCATATTTAAAACTTTCTGCCTTCCATACGGATCTTTTTGATTATTTGTCCCAGTAGGCCATATTCTATAAGGAAAATCATGCGGATCGCCCCAATAATTAATCCCCAGAATCTCAATATCAAATCTACCAGTCCTATACAACCCTTCAAAAATATTACGACTCACTGTAGCAAACCCAGTCGCACACGTAGGACTATCGCAGTATCCTAAAACCTTAATTTTCTTCTTTGCCTGCTTTCCCTGCTTAACAACTACTCCTTTTCTACTTTTCCTTTTAGCCATTATCAAACCTCCGTAATCTTATTTTTAATAATGTATCATAATAATCCTTAAACCATTTCCTATCTGAATTAGCTTTAATATTACAACGTCTACATAGCGTTATTAAATTAGTTGGTTCACAATTCTTTTTATCATAATCGATATGATGTACAGTTAAATCATCTTGATCAATTCGATCACATAATGGATTTAAACACCTATAACCATCCCTCTTTTTAATTGCTTCTTTAAACCCTTTTATATACCATTCTTTACAATATTCATCTCTAGACACGCCCCCTTCCCAATTAACATTTCCTTCACCAGTAATATTATCATAATAACAGTATCTACATCGATAACCTTGTACCCAGTCAGACCAACTAACTTCCCAAATATGATCATTTGGACAAATACATTTTAATTTTTGTTTATTATTTTTATATTCAGTAGTCAATAAATAATAACCTTCGTTTTCAAAACTTTGCTTAACTTCATATATAGTCTTTTTAATATTATTGGCACATTTAGCACATCTATACCCTAATTTCCAATTCGACCAAGTTATATAATATTTATGCCCATTAGGACAAATAAATACTAGTTTTTGTTTGTTATTAATATACTTTTTAGTTAATAGCTTATAACCTTCTTTCTCAAATGCGTTTTTAATATAGTCATATGAATATCTGGCTCCGCCATTACAATATTTACATCTATGTTTACCAGCCGACCAAGCATTCCACCCTATTCTAAAGAAATGTCCGTTAGGACATAACACATCTAATTTAAATTTACGGTTTATGTACTTATCAGATAATAATATATATCCCTCTTTAGCCATTTCATTTCGTATAAACTCAATTGACACTGGAACATTTCTTGAACAATAATAACACCTAGCACCTTTTTTCCAATTAGTCCATGAAATACTATGCTCATGGCCATTAGGACATCTATATTTATACTTGGTACGTCCATTAACTTTTTCGCTGCCTATTAATTCATACCCTTCTAACTCAAAAGAATGTTTAACATAGTCTAATGACACTCTGTTGACCTTCTCAACTATAGTTATACCGCAATCATAAATTCCGTACCTACCGTTAATTTTAGTCCTTACATTTTTATCCGTAACATGCCATCTCTGAGGTTCTAATGTGTATTTTACTTTAAATCCTAAACCCTTAAAAAAATTAACGTCATATATTCTATTGTCCATGCAAAGTATTAACTTATAATAATTTTTAAACCTATTAATAAAATGCTTAATAGAACTATAATCAATATATCGATCATATAAATCAATCAGATATTCCATATAGTCTATCTCGTGCGTTTCTATATCACGTAGATTATCTACCTTAATACCACAACTATCTAAAATAAATCTTTTGACGTCATTTTTATATAATTCAAGGTCATCAGAAAAAATAGTTAATAGTCTATATCCAACTTCATTACATCTATCCAACTTAATTTTGTGATAGTCATAATCTACAAATTTATCAGAATGCCAATATAAACCACAATATTCAATCGCTAATTCACAATCAGGAATAACAACATCTAATTCTAAGGGGTATATCAATTCCCTGTCGTGTAATTTATATTTTATATTATATTCGTTTAACAAGTCTATAATTTCTTGTTCGCCTGATGAAATATTTACGCCGCATCTTGGGCATCTACAACCTTGCTGCCAATCATTCCATCTCACAAAATATGTATGTCCATTTGGGCACTCTAACTTTAATTTAGTAAATGCGTTATTATATTCAGAGCTTATCAACTTATAATTTTCTTTTTCTATATGTTGTCTTATATAAGCGTAATTTAATTTATATTTATTCGATAATTTAATATAATGACACTGTTTGCAACCATGGCCAGCTTTCAATTTAGAATAATATGTGGTAAAAATATGGCCGTTCTTACATTTTACAACAATTTTAGAATCTGCGCCTTTAAATGGTCCTTTATAATATAATAACACAAGATTCATAGAATGTAAAAGCTCTAATAATATTTCTTTAGATATACGTTTTTTGTTAAAATAACATTTCCTACATCTAGTACCGCGCTTAAAAGATTGATAAGAAATTTCTAATATATGTCCACTTGGACATTCACATTTTAATTTTTGTTTAGTATTTTTATATTGTTTTGCATCAATTAACAATACATAACCTTCTTTTTCAAACAGGCGTTTAACATCATCATAATGTACTTTATATGAACAAAATGGGCATCTACGCCCCTTCTTCCAGCTATTAAAAGTTAATTCAAAAACATGTTTATTAGCACATTCAATTTTTAATTTTCCATAAGCGCCAACATAATTTTTTGATATTAACCTATAACCTTCCAATTCTATTATATTTTTCACATACTCAAAACTATATTTGCGGCCCATGTTTCCATATGAATTTTTTATGCCCACAATCCCAAACTCTATCTATACCATTTTCTAACATGTTTTCATATTCAGTTTTATTTGGATCAAATTTATCTAATTTCTTAGATAATACAGATTTACGAAATGAAAACCTATGAGTTCGTTTATCATTAATAACATAAAAATAATTAGTTTGTGTCATTTTAACAAATTCAAATCCCAATTTACTATACACATTTCCCGTAGTAAATCTTAAATCAGCATAAGTAGTAATATCTCTATCAGCATAATATCTAACAAAATTTAAGAACATCTTACTAGCCAATCCAGGTATGTTATTATTCAGTAACGAACAAAACCTGTCCATTTCAAGGGCGTGACTGTTTCTAGATAAATTTCCTTGACGAAATGACATTACACCAACCAAACGACCATTATAAAAAGCCCCTAAATCAAACTTTTTTCCATAATTCCTACCATGTATATGATTATCATCTAAAAATCTATTAGCAAGTTGTGTGCCAATTGGAGAGATTGTACATTCTCTTGCGCCACATAACCGTTTAGATAAGTTAAGCTTATTTTTTATTACGGATAAAACAATTGGTAATTTATACATAATCTCGTCTTCAAAAAACTGGACCAGTGAGATGCCTTCTGACTGCAACGCTAATAGTTTATCACGCATATATAATCTAGGTCTAATCACCCTTTTACGCAATTCATCTTCATAAATTAAATTAAATTTATACAGACTAAAGACATATAATACATCATTTATCAAACAAACTATATCTAATTCTCCTATAGGACCAGACGTAATTTCTAAATCAGTATAAGATTTTAACTCATTTAACAAAACCTTAACATTATTATCAAATAAATTTTTGCTATTATTAATAAATATATCTCTCATAACCATTTTTTGATAACTCATAATAAATCCACCTTAATATTATTTTGATTTTTTTAAATTTTTAACTCCTATAAACGGTGAAGTATAAGATTTTCTAGCATTCTCTTGTACAATAACTTTTGCCGCTGGATTTTTCTCAAAATATTTATCAGCTTCTTTTTTAGAGATAGATATCATTCTTAAAAAATCCTGAAGAGGTACATTCTCATAAACCAATTTAGGATCATACACCGTAGATAAACGCTGTCTTGGATAAAGCTCTTTTCCATTAGCTATTAAATTTTTCTGTGTAGACTCTATCTTACGTAAAATATAGTTCTTAAGCTCTCGTTCTCTTTTATCTATAATTCGCTTTTTGCTTTGTATATCAAGATATTCTTTAATTAAATCTTCATCACTATAATCTTCTGGCTTTCTTTTAATAAAAACCTTACCGCCTACAGCTTCTTGATAAGCCGTGCAATTTTCTGTAAAATCACACCAATTACACATATCATTTAATGTAGGTTTAGCGTCTTCTTTCTCCAACTTCAACATTTCATTATAAATCACAGTAACATACTCTAAAAAACTTTGCCTTTCCTCAACAGTTCTGTATGTATAAACAGGATCTCCACGTAAATAATCCAATGATAAAACAATACGTTTATATTTTGGGTACTTAATAGAAGCCACTAAATCATAAATTGATAACTGTATATCAGATTTTAATTCATCCTGAGTTTCAAAATACTTAGATGTCTTATAATCAGTCACTAAAAGTGTGTCATTATTAATTTCCTCAATTTTATCCATTGCTCCTATTAATATAACACCAGTATCTGTCGTCACTCTAAATCTTTCTTCAACTGCTATTATTTTACCATTTACAAAGTTTTTCAATCTCTCCATTACCATGTCCATACCATCTTTGTAAATGACAGGATCTTCAATACCTTCTTTAGCAGCTATACTGCTGTATTCTTCACGTATTCTTTTTATATCCTCAGCAGTAAATTTTTCTTGCTTCTGCCATATTTGACCAGCTAGAAATAATGCGCCATGCACGGCTAACCCTAATTTAAATGACAAATTAGGTTTTCTTGGCAGTTTTAAAACATAATTACACCAATATTTCCATTTGCATTGCAAAAACATTGACAGCCTAGTGGCAGAAACCATTATTATATCATTCATCTTATCACCTCAATTATTTTCAATATAGTATAACGCTTGTAGTATAGCGTCTGTTATATCATTGCCATTATTAAATGTTAATTCTTTCAACTTACTCTTATACTTATTCTTCACAAAATCAAAAACATCTGCTTTAGTTCGTAATTTAAAAAATGCTCTAACAGCATTAGGATTCAAATAGACAGCGGGTTTATGGTGCTTAAACACTAAAAAATTTACCATCCCTATAAATTGTGATAGGGTTTTTAATGTTTTAACGTTCTTTAAATATGTCTCTTCTACTAATATTATATCTGGCTCTAAAGTAAATATCAAAGATTCTAAATAATTATGAAACCAATACAATTTTGCCATAACATCTAAATTCGGTATAGATATAGTACCAAAATGTAATAATTTAGCATCTTCATTTATCAAAGCCCAGCCAGTAGATACAGAAGACACATCTAAAGAAAGAACTTTCATTATATAGTCTCCCAACTAAAATTGCAGTTTGGGCAAATATAAACATTACCTTCTCTAATTACTGGATTACCGCACCTCAAACAATTATCAATTAAATCTGACATTGATGCATGCTCATTATTTCCATTATCCTCTATCTCTACATAATCATCTAATTCAGATAAATCATTATTTAACAAATCGATAGCATCCGGCGCCAATTCTATAATGTCAAAAAACTTATCGTTTTTTAAACGTATTGAACAAAAACATTTTTTACAGACTAAATATCTTATTTTTACTTCAGAACCACAATCATCGCATTTAAAAACATCATCACCGACATCCAACAAATCTATACTACCGCAATTAGGACATTTCATATTAGACCTCCATCATTTCAATCAAATTTCCAACAACATCTACATAATCTTCATGAATTATTAAAGCTACTGGAGCAAATGCCTGATTATCTTTCATATCAGGGTATTGTGATGTCACAAACATCAACTTTGATATATTTGGTAAGAGAACTACATCCGCATTATATTTATCATCATGCAATAAAACATCAAAATCTCCATCCTTATCACTAAACAATTTACTATCCAAATCACTATATTTTCCACATCTTGGCAAACGTACACTATATTGTGTATTGGATACTTTAAATTTATAATTTCTAGAAGGTAACAATAACATTGTTGGAGTACCAATAACCTCTGTACTTTTATCCCTTTTCATTTTTTTCTTAGGCATTAATTATACCTCCTAATAATAATTTAAGTTCATTAATAGATAAATCAGCAGGATCTTTACCTGTATATGGTAAAAATATCGGTTTAACGTCAATCTTATCCTTCATATTTTCTAATGCATCTATAGTACCTTCTATACCAGCCTTATCTGCATCAAAAAGAAGATAAACACATTTAACATATTTATATAATAAGGCTTGTTGCCCTTCTGTAATTCTACTGCCCATACAAGCTACCACATTTTTATAGCCTGCCATAAATAGCTTCCATACAGATTTAAATCCTTCTACTACAATTATTTCTCTTCCACTTCCCATATACATCTTAGCATTATATAAATTGTACAAAACATCATTCTTTTTAAAATTTTCAGTCAGTATATATTTACAGTTATCTTCAGCCTGTCCAGTAATATCTCTACAGCTATAGGCAACTAACACACCATTTTCATCTCTAATAGGAATAACTTCTCTTTGCAATCCAAATTTATCTACATACCCACCGCCAACTTCAAAGTGATCCAACACTTCTTTGGGAAATCCACCATTCTTAGGTTTTTCAAAAAAATTAGTCCTAAATTTCTTAAAACTATCTAAATATTCCTCATTAACCAGTGCCGGCGGCATATATTGATTATTAAAAATTTCCTGAATAAATTTCTTTTTATCTAAATCATCTTTATACTTAGCAAATAGTTGAGGATCATTAACATTTAGCCCAGTAATATTTTCTAAATATTCAATGGCTTCTCTAAAGTTTAAATCCAACATGTACATAATTAAACTAATTACGTCATATCCAATTTCTTCATGACAATGGTGAGAAAAACAAACCCAATTTTTAGTCGCTTTATTCATTCTAAATGCAGTTTTATTATCACCGCCATGTACTTTACAAGCAGCTCTTACTTCCTTAGCAGTTTCTTTATAAATAACAAAACCTAACGATTCTAATAATGCTCTTGCATCAACAGCTTCTTTCAACCGCTCTATTCTATAACGTCTATCTTCATCAGAATAGCTGCTCTTTTTCGTCTTCGCCATCATCTATTGACTCCTCAAAAACCTCTTCAATGCTAGTATCTTCATCACTAAACATAATCTCATCTTTTTCTTTATTAACGTAATTATCATAGTCTATAAGTTGTTTTGATGCCTCCTCAACTTTCAACAAGCGTTTTAAAAAATAATACCCAATACCTTCCTCCGGCGTTGTTCCCCCTCTCCTGCTATCTGTTATAACCAATTTATAATTACCATAATCTTTTTCGAAAGGATGGACTTTATCAAACTCCTCTTTAGTTTTTGGTTTAAAAACCATGACCACATCAGAGTATCTCAATATTCGATCGCTGTCCGCTATATCATTTTGCCTATTAATTTGATTAGCACATAAAAACGGTATTTCAAGTTCTCCAGCTAAATCTTTTAATGCAGTTGTAACATCTCCTAATATTTGATATTCTTTCTTATTCCTAAAATCTGCTTGTCCTGGAGCTTTAATATAGTCAAATATGGCCAGACCTATATCCTCAATATGTTTATATTTATTATACAACGCTGTTAATTTATCTAATGTATATCCTGGCATAAACTCATGAAACAGCTTTCCTTTTTTAATTATCGAAGCCGCCAATTTTAATCTATCATATTCTTCATCACTATAACCGCCGTGTGTTATCCGTCGCTCAGGAACATTGGAAAGCATTGATAATATTCTACTTCTCCATTGATTAAAATCCATTTCAGTATCAACATATAAAACTGGTTTTCTTAAATTATAAGCTACATAAGCTGCTACATTACTTAAAAAAGTGCTTTTGCCTTGCTTTGGCCTTGCACATAGCACTGTTAACGTTCCTGGTATTAAACCGTCTATACGTTTATCCAAAATAGAAAATCCAGTCGGTAAGCCACAAAATTCAACTTCATTTTGACGGCGCTCCTCTAAATATTCATCAATGCCGTCAGCTAAATCCTTGGCTTCTTTAATAGCCTTTGAACTCAAAGACAAATCCAATAATTCTTTACTAACTTTACCAATAAGATCAGCAGCTTTAAGCTCATCTTCTTCTGCTGCTTTTTCAACCAGCTTGACATTTTCGGTTAGTTTGCTATACAATTTATATTTAGCGCTTGCATTCAATACTACTTGGATGCAAAAATTTAAATTCAAGCTTGACAAATCCATATCGGCTAACGCAGTAATATAACTTTGCAAGCGATCATTCAGTATGTTATTTTTCCTAGCTTCATTAATAACCAAATGCACATCTAAATGCTTAATCCTTTTCCTTATTAAATCCTCAAAAATCATCCATATTAATTTATGCTCATCATCCAAAAAATCGCTAGCATTAATAAAAATAGAAATAACATAATAATTATCCAAACTCTTAAAACAATAAGATAATAACGCTCTCTCATAAAAACTCTGCTTAAAACTAAATTTAGTCTTTACATCATCCATATTTATATGCGCCTCTCCGTTTTAACTAATTTGTATTCAAATTCCCGTCTATTCAACTCTCGTTTGAATGCGTTTATCAATTCTACGTAATATTTCTCTAAATTTTCTGTCAATTTAAGTTCATACTCTAAAATTTCAATATCTTCAACTAAACGTTTAACAGTAGCATCCATCTCACCTAATTTGATGAGTTTTTCTGCTTTAGTTTTAGCTTTAACCTCAGACATATTTAATTTTCTTTCCAACAAGTGTTTCTTCTGCATAAGTTTTACTTTAGAAGCATTAGTTTGAGAAGTGAAGTAAATTAAAAATTGTGCAAGACCGATAGTATACCTACTTATATCAGCAGAGGAGATTTGTTCCAATGCTTGCGGATTAAAGCTAAAAATTTCTTCCATTAAAATGTTATTCTTTGGCATTTTAAATAGCATTAAATCCTCAGCCCGTTTACTTAAATAAGTGCTTATAGCGTCCATAATTATTACCTCAAGTTAAATTCTAACCATTGTCTAAATTCTTCAAAAGTTAATACTCTGATATTTTTGTACTTAATAGCAGCACAACGTGCTTTTAACCATTCCCGTGCTCCTCTTTTAAACCCGTCTCCTTCCAAAACTATAATAACGTTATGCTGCCTAAATGCAAGAGCAGATTCAAAAAGATAGGGGAGTTTTTCATCAACCGACCCATTTACTTGTTGAGATCGGCACTCAATTCGAATACCATTATCTAATGAATAACCATCTTTCAACAACAAAAATTCGCTTCTACCGCTACTACCATATATAGTCGTATAAGGGACGTTTTTTAATAGGATATATTCTGTGTCAACACCGAATCTACCAGATATCCACTCTTTATATGTTAAGCTTATTACATCATAATTTTTAATTAATTCCTCTACACGATGTTCCAAATCCCGCCCATTTAAATTAGCAATTTTTCCTTGAATACTCATAATAATACCTCCTTTTCCTTTCCATTAATCATACACAACTAACACTTCTTCAACTTTTGGACGGCTATAAGCACTTATATACCTACAAGTAATTTTCCTTCTGCTAACGTCTCCATTCTTATATAATATATCAGTAACACCAGGAATCCAATGATTAGAAATTAAAACTAAGGACGATGATTTTTCAGCTAACTTAACTAGTTTTTCATGCATCTCGAAAGTAAAACCTTCGCTAGTATAATCAGTAAAATTAGAAGTATCTGTTAACGGCAAATATGGAGGATCACAGTAAATAACATCATTTTTGCTACATTCATTAAAAGTAGCCTCAAAACTTTGACATTTAAAAATGTATCTGTTTATTCTACTTAACAAAGACAGCATTTCTTCCTCTGGAAAATAAATATTTTTATATTTACCAAAAGGAACATTAAATTTACCACTTGCATTATATCTACACAACCCATTAAAACAATGCCTGTTTAAATATAAAAAAAGTGCTGCTCTATAATAATCAAAATCTAAATTATTAAAAATTCTCCTGTTATAATAATAAATATCCTTATTATTCCCATCAATAAACAATTGTTTACAATATTCAATAAAATCCATTCTATACTCTTTTAATATATTGAAAAAGTTAATAACATCATTATTAATATCAGCTATTAAATATTCATCGGCTTCAATATTAAAAGAAACTACAGCTGAACCTGCGAATGGCTCTACAAAACGCTTTGGTTTCACTGATATAGCGCCTACAATAAAATCCAGACTCTTGGTTTTACTACCAGCCCATTTCAAAGGTGATTTAACATGCTTTCTCATCTTCACTTCTTTCTTCCCAAATAGGACGTTTGCCAGTACATAAATAATCTCTAGCGATTACATTACCATTTTCATCTGTAAATTCAACATAATCACTCAACATGCCTATTTGCCTACATTGAAACGATAAATTACAATATTTCCAATCCCCCTTTATAGTGCCATCATCTAATGGAACAAAATCTGGACAATCTTTTTCCATATCAGGATCTCTTGGGTCTTTCTTTTTATCAGTTATTATATCTACCATATCTTATCCCACCTCTTTCAATAGATGCATTAACCTATTCAATAAATAATCTTTACTCAATTCGTCTTCAGAATGAATATACAATAAAAGAATGTTATTAGCTTGACAATATTCTTGTTTCAAATTATCCCTATATTTAGATTTCAAAAAACCTTCTTTATCAGTATGAAAATGCTTAACAAAAAAATAGTGCTGTTTACCCTGCACCTCTATAAGTAAATTAAGTTCTTTTATAAAAAAATCAAAAAACAGCCTAGTACCTTTATAATAAATATAATACTCAGGCACTATTGTATAAAACGGAAAAATAGTTCTTAAAAGATCATATGTTTTATCAGCTAGTTTACTCATATTTAAAACCATATTTAAGAGACAACAAACGTCTAAACCATTTCATATACCATCCACGATGTTTATTAACTCTACTATTACAACTTCTACATAATGTTATTAAATTAGATAAATTACAGTTCTTTTTATTGTAATCTATATGGTGTACAACTAAATCATTAGTATTATAACACCCAGCGTTATTACACATATAGCCATCACGCCATTTTATAAACTCTTTAAATTCACTATCACGCCACAAATCACAATAAGGCTCAAAAGATATGCCGCCTCTCCACATCGGATTCCCTGAACCAAACTTGTTAATTCTATTGCATATAGGACATCTCCTACCTTGTTTCCACTTATCCCATGTTATATAAGCTACATGTCCATTGGGACACTTATATTTTAGTTTCGTGCTACTATTAATATATACTTTACTTAATAGCTCATAGCCTTCACGAATAAATGCTTCTTTAACATATTCATAAGAAAGCTTAGCATTTCCAGCACATATCGCGCATCGCTTACCATTTACCCAATCTCTCCATGTCGTATAATAAAAATGCCCGTTAGGACATTTAAATTTTAATTTGCTATTTCTATTAATATACTCTTTGGTTAATAATACGTAGCCCTCTTTTTTAAATTCATTTTCAATATGTTCAATAGATTTTCGCTGTTTACTAGCTGCTTTTAATCTACCACACTCAAAACATCTATGACCCTTTTGCCAATTACCCCATAAAATGTTACCATAATGGCCGTTAGGACAAATAAAATACAATTTTTGCTTATTATTTTTATAAACAGTGGTTAACAACATATAACCTTCTCTTTCAAAAGCTTCCTTAACGTCTGCATATGTCCACTTGATGCGTTTAGTACAAATAGAACACCTTACACTAGATCTCCAATTAGCAAAAGTAGTTATATACTCGTGTCCCTCTGGACATCTAACAAACAAAGTGGAGTAATAACCACAATAATCATTTAACAACACATATCCTTCCTTAGCCAATACGTCCTTAACATAATTAGTTGTTAGTTTTTTAGGCATACTATTTATTTAATCCCAACATCTTTATAACTTCATTTTTGAGTACTTCACTCTTTTTATCATCATTTTTTATCATAAAAATCAAATTATCTTTACCTTGTATATTTTCACCCTCATATTCAAACCAGGCGCCTTTTTGATTTATCAAACCAAATTGGATAGCTAGATCAACAACTTCACCGAGATAATTATAACCTTGACCATAAATTAAATCGATACTAGCAGTGCGCCAAGGTGCTGCTAATTTATTCTTAACAACAGTAAATTTACATCTATGTCCTATAACTATACCTTCATCAGATATAATGCGTGATGATCCAGTTTCGCCGCCGTCAACCTTAATACGAGTGGTCGAATAAAATGACAATGCCTCACCACCAGTTGGGACTTCATTGTTACCCCATTTACCTATATTATGTCGTATTTGATTTACAAAAATTAATAAAGTATTAGTGTAATTCGCCACAGGGGTCAGCTTTACACATGCTTTACTCATTAACCTTGCCAATAACCCTATATAATTATCCCCAATTTCTCCTTCAGCCATATCTTTAGGTAATAGCGCTGAAACACTGTCTATTACCAAAACTGACAATTCTCCAGTCTTCATTAACATTTCGGCTATTTGTAAATTATCATCTCCAGTATATGCCTGTACTATATCCATAGAATCTGGATTTACACCTACAGAAGCTCCCATATTTCTAACTAATTTAGGATCTAATGAATGTTCAGCATCGATATATGCTACCTTTAATCCTTGCTTCAAGGCTTGCATACATACACTTAAAGCCAACGTTGATTTCCCACTGCTATTTGGGCCATACATTTCATGCAATCTTCCACGGGCTAAACCACCAATACCTAAAGCAGAATCCAATGCTAAACAGCCTGTAGGTATAACTTCCACTTTTAAATCTTCATGAGATTTCAACTCACTAATTACTTCACTACCATATTTCTGAATAATTGCTTTTTTTGCTAATTCTAAAGTACTAACTTTTTCCTTAGATTTTTTCTTTTTAGCCATAATTACCCCTCTAATCCATTTAATATTTTTTGTAAATTATCAGTAGAAGTCTCTATTTCTTTTTCAATTTGCTCTTCTATGTTATCTGAAATAGCTTCAGTCTCCACCGCCCTATTTTGTTCACTTATTCTATTCATTAATCTCAATGCTTTATCAGTAACCCATGCCATCTTCTTTTGACCTAAAATACGAATATCTGGTATCCTATCAAAATTAAATTCCTCAATATTATCAAAAATAGTATTAATAATAGCAGCAGCCTCCTGAATAGCATTAAAATAATTTAATCCCTCTGCTTCTCTAGACTCTACTAATAAACGTAAATACTTTAAATCCACTTGATAATTACCAAAAACGTAAGTATTTGCATCCAAATGGTATTTTTCATATAATCTATTATAAAATAACTTACGCAAATCTTTCAACGTCGTTATTTTTTCATCAATAATAATAGGCTCTAACACCTTATACCCAGCTTCAATAGCTAGATCGCGGGCCTCTTCTTTAGAGCGCACTACTCTATAGCCATGCTCTTCAACAATACGCATAGCTTCATCTAACTGCTTTTTATCAAAATCTTCTCCGCTAAAAATATCAAATGTTTTCATATCATTTTCAATGTAGAAACTAATGTGATATAGTGTTCTTCATCAGATTTAAAAACAACGAATTTTAAATCATCGTTTATACATAAATCTATAACATCGTACATAAAAAATTCCAACACGCTCTCTAATAGCCTACCGTTAACAGCAAATGAAAATGGTTGATCTATATTATAATCTAAATCATATGTAGTTTCAACTCGTATATTTTTAACATTAATTTTATTTTCATAAAATTCAAAAATAACTCTATTATCGTCCTCAGCATCAAAAGTGTCGGATATAGTTTTTAACGTATCATACACCGCTAGTCTAGGGAATTTATAGATTTTACTTACATTACTCAATAAATCCTTATAATTTGGGTATTCTTCATTAATTATTAATGATCCAGATAAAAATATATTATCAAACTGTAAATATGCATATTTAGAACCAAATTTTATAAATACTTGTCGATCTAAATCAAGTAAACTACGAAGTACGCTAGCTAAACCATAACTAAACAGTGCTACCCTCTCATCTATATCAGTTTGCACTGGTATTATATATTCTGCCAACCTAAGGCCATCAGTACCAACAAAAACTATCTTGTCCTTATAAATTTTTATATATAAACTAGCCAAAGCCTTTCTAATCTCACTAGGATTAATTACATGTAGTGTTTTTATAATGCCATCTTTAAGAATACTGCTGTTTAAAATTAAATCGGCCTGTTTGCTAATTTTTATTATTGGAAACATGGCGGGATTATAAATATCAAAATGTAATTTACGGTAGGAATATTTGCCATCCTCAAAAAATGTTTTGGCTTTCACTAGACCAGATTTAGTAATTAAAAAATGAAACTCCTTAGTGCCGCTAACCTCTAAAAACGGTTTAAATTTAGCAATATAGCCCTTTAAATCTCTAAATTTGAATAATGCGATGCCTTCTTCAACAATAGTAGCTGTATCAGACTTTATAACTATAGATATTGAACCGTTCGTGGCTTTAAAATAAAGTGCGTCTCTTGCTTCCATACATACCATGCCAACCACACTATCTTCTGCCTGTCTCACTATATTATTGAGTTTATTAAAAATTTGCTGTAATTCTACCACAGAAATCTTAAATTCCATAATCCACCTCTCAACTTTTTATCTATATTATAACACAAAAATTCAATTTTGTTAACTATTTTTTAAAATTAAAATCATATTCACTTGGAGGTGTGTACCCCTTATCGACGAAATTAAAGTCTGATTGATTAATACTTGCTGCTAAATAGCTAGCCCATCTATGTTTGGGTCTTCCACGTGAAGCTATGCTGGCCTTTAAACTACTTAATTTATCAATAAACGGATAAATACTAGCTGTTAAATCACATTCTCTATATGCAGAAACCCGATCTATTAAATCTCGAACGGCCTCGTCTATCGAATTATAATTATTAATATTAAAAATAAACTTAGATCTTACTGCTCTCCGTTCAATCATACTATTATCATCATGAATATATGAGTATGCCCAAATAGTCCAATGCCTACCCCTATCCACCTTATAAACCTTATTTTCCCCACTTACATAAAAATAATGATAGGGCTCAGCACCATCTTTCCTAAACATTAATTCAACAAAACGACGCCACTGCTCTCTGCCCCTAGAATCTAACTTTATAACTACCTCATGGGTCTTCGGTTTAATATATTCTGGCAATTCACTATAATTCGGCTGTAATACAGGTCGTATGCTCGCTGACAAATCGGAAGATCGTAATATACCTTGCACAACAGCATATAAATTCTTCATATAATAATTACCATACAAAATATCTATAGTATTAACATTATAATAGCTGCGTTTAGGTCTAATCACAACTCTATCTACAGTATATTTTAACACTTCAGGTAGAAAACTGTAAGTAGTTTTATCCTCAACATAATACGATTCTGCATTAACACTAGCCGACAAATCTAAATACTCGTTGCTAGCTCTTAATGGAAAAACAGATGCTTTAAGATCTTTTTTGTATATAGTATATAAGTAACCAAATAAATTACTAAAAGATGAAGCAAAACATGAATAATTAATAATAGCATTAAGATCCTTGTGCTCCAATAAAGATATAAGTAAAACTTTCTTCAAATGCACTACTTTTGGTATTATTTTTGCATATAATTCAATAGAAGACCCTCTTGGTATAAGTATGGCAGCTAAATTTTTACCTTCAACTCCAGCAATTTTAGCTGGCAATAGATATTCATAAAAACTACTAATGATAGCACGTAAATTAAAAGGAACCTTAATACCTTTATATCCATGAATTGACGCTTCCAAATATTCCGGTTCAACAGCAAATACGGCTGCCCGCAAATGGCCTGGCCCATATTTACCGTTAATAAAAGACAATAACGATTTAATAGCAAAGCCGTGTGCGCTGCCATATAAATTAACTGGGCCTATAATTTCAATAGCTGCGGATAAATTCGCCAAAGTTGTAGATTGAATTATAGCCGGCAAATCATATTTATAAACAGAAGCTATTAAACCTAATAAATCAAAAGTATCATAACTATGTAACTTACCGCGTAAGTATTTAATACCGCGTTGATAAATTTTATAGATATTACCACTTAAATTTAAACTACCATGCCACCATTCACCGTTAATATAAGAAAGCAAATCACGAATTTCTATAACATTCAAATACGCTGATAAATTAACAGGCAAATGCATAGCAATAATAGATGAAATATCTGACGTATCAAACCCGGCAAGCAAAGCGGTTATACCTGAAGTAGCAAAACCATGTAAAGAAGCATATAAATTAAAAGGCGGTATAGACCTTATAGTAACACCAATATTATAATATGCTTGAATAGTACTACGCACATAAGCATTTAAATCAAGAAAATTTGCACTAACATACACATGCGCAGATAAATCAGCATTAAATGGATTAGCATATATATAACCACTGACATCACGTATACCGCCATAAATACATGGAAGATGTAATATCTGAATTGATCCAGGATAGGAGATTGTAATAGTAGGACAAGATTTTAAATATGTATAAGTGGTATGTGTATGTATACCAAAAGCTTGTAAAGAAGCTCTCAAATCAGCAGTATTAGGCAGCCCAAAGCTAAAACGTACATTTGTAAAATCTGGAGCTGTATAACCAGTTTCAGTAAATTTAAATGGAATGTTAGTAAATGGTGGTCTATTACTATAAGCCATTTAAAAGTTCCTTTTACTCAGGTATTACCCAATCATAAATTAATGCATTGCGAGAATCATCACCATAATAAGCTACGATAAAATGTGCACCATCAGATGCAGACGTAACAGAAAATTTACCATTACCGGAAGACACCGTGCTTCCCACTAAATTGCCTGTCTCTCTATTATATAGTCTAATTAATATTCCAGAAGTAGTTACACCATCAACCTCAACAGTACCTGAACAGATAAATTTAACCCAAAAATAATAATCTTCACTAGTGCCCATTCCGGGCACACTAACATACCATACATTCTCTCCACCACTCCAAGTTATACCAGAAGTTGTTACTTCAACATTATCACTCCCAGACACGGTACTAATAAGCTGATTTCCATTTTTATTATAAAAATTTACTTCATAACTACTTAGTTCTCCATTAGTATTAGGAATTATTTTCAATGATTGTATCTTATCATAAACCGTTGTTTGATAAGGATAAGGGCTAGAAAATACAATCGCATTAACCGCAGAAACAAAAGAAGGCTCTGGATAAGTATACTTTCTAACTATAAAATTATCAAATTTTACCAAAGAAAGCGTAGATGCATTATGAGACGTAACACTCATACCAATATCCTGCGTCGAATATGCGCTGGATAAAGTAACTGAACCTATTAAACTCCAATTTTCACCATCTGTACTATAATAACCACTAAAATTTGTACCTTCTTTAATTAACCTTAAATATGCAGGATAAGATGAAGATCCAGATTGAATGTTGGAATCTAAATACCCGTTTCCATCAGAATCTGTTTGAAGATTCCAACCATTACCAGGAGTGATAGCTAAGAAGGCATACCCCAACGATGAACCAGCCCCTGTCATATCATTTCTAACTGCTAATCCAGCTTTTGCCCAATTATTTGTATTTTGCTGTTCAATTACCTTGACTGTAGCAACAAAATCCCCTGTTACAGATTGGTATACCGCTCCGTATTGATCACTGCTAGTCCATGTATCACTACCGCCTGCCTTTATCTGCATTTGTTCTGCAGTTTCAGTAAAAGACGTGCCTGCTGTGTTATCAACATCAACCGTGGACCACGCAGTATCCATCGAATCATCATCAAAATCATCAAAAATTATAAATGTATTTTTTCCATTACTCACATTTTCCGCTGATGAATTACCGTAATAACAATAAATAATTGTATCTACATCTAAATTATCTTTTATTTTAACCCAACAATACGCAGTTCTACTAGGCGATGTGCCCTCTACTTTCTCTACCCAAAATGGTAAAATGCTAACGTCATCATTATCAACAAAACGTAAATCGCCAGATTGATTAGTGCTCGATGGAAAATTATAAGAACACCCCTGAACATGAAAATCACACCCACTAGCCGTAGCACTTTCTCCTACTTTAAGAAGAACTTGGTAATTACTACCGGCACCGGTAGAACCAGAAATAGTCAACTTTTTTTTATAAGCCCAATGAAAAAGAGGCTCTTCTGTATAAAGTTCGTAAATTTCATCTGGAGTCAACCAGCTGCGGTACCTAAAATCAAAAATTTTTAGTTGATCTATAACACAATCCATTTGACCATCGGCTCCATAATACCTCAAAGTAGCATAGTGACCACTGCCATCAGACGAGCCATATTGTGAGTAAGTCGTATCAATATGAAGATTACCATTTACCCATAACTGGATGCGGTCATCGCTTGTTCTATATTGATAAACGAAATGATACCATGTATTTAAAGAAGGAGTAAATCCTTCGCTCTCATTATTGTATTGATGAACATCAAAACCTTTATTTGAATACGGCCCGCTTCGTGCAAGGTGGATTCTCTTGCCTCCATAAGTACGAAGCAGTGCAATTCCTGTATTATTTGCCCCATCTGCCAAACCAAAAAGTATAGGGTATGAGCTGCTTGTTCCCAATGAGGTAAACTTGACCCATACAGAGATCGCCATATCATTAGTAAGTTTTTCAGATGGGTCGGCATAACCCCACTCATCATTATCAAATTCCAATGCCTGCCCAATTTTACCAGTTACTTGGGAAGGAAAAGTAGTTCCTTGAAGAGTAATATCTACATTATGATTCGTTTCATCATAAAGCGTTGAACCAGAAATAGTATCCATTGTATAATACATAAAAAGAGGGCCATAATCAAATATCTCCGCTACACAAAAAAGCCGCCCTATCGGCTGAATAGTATAACCAGAGCTAGCATCTACATTTCCAGCCTCATTAGCCCCAAAATAAGAATAACACTGAACTCCAGAAATAGTTACATTCACTAGTTGTGGAATATCATCATAAGAAGAGTCATTAAAATAAAATGAGATAACTAAATTCTTGCTCAAATCAATAGAAAAGTCTATACTGTCTGAGAAAACACCATTTGCATCAACAGACACATTATTTGCGCCCCCAAAAGTTACACGGACAGGAGTTCCATCAAAATCGTATGGGTCTCCAGAAGAAGCTTGATACCCAATAAAACAATCTGTAAAACTCCATGTATAACCAGCATAACCCATCAACTTTAACTGAGTTTTATCACTGTTATTCGATATTAAAAACGATGAAATAACTATACGAAGATTAGACCCACTCCAAGTAGTGCTTACTGCATCGGAAGAATATGGGCCAAAAATTGAAGTTGACGCTTTGAGAGTCATGTTTACCTCCTAATAACCAGTACACCGTCTGCTTTTAATCTCTATATAACAACCTGCTTTCAAGCTCATAATTTACTCCTATGGCACTTTACCTTTTGGGTATACCTTATCTAAAATCAACGCATTATACTCATACCCTTCATCATCATCAAATGCTACTAAAAAATGCATCCCACTTATAGACGTTTCTAAATAATACTTACCAGTAACAGGATCAGAATAACCCTCGTCTTGTAATGTACCTGTCTCCCTGTCATACAAACGCACTAATCTAGATCGAGGAATGCCGTTTTCGTATACATAACCATCATAAAAATATACCGGCTTAACTTCATAGGCAAAAGAAGGTTCTGGTAAGACATATTTTCGAACTCTAATTTCATCCATCCAACCATTCCACTGGCCCCCTCCAAATGCCACTCTGCCCGCATTGAGTAAATCGGAATCTGTAGCCGATAAAACCTCTACGCCGTCGACAAAGAATTTTATATTGTTTTCATATATTGCTAGAGCTAGTATAGTCTCGGTATTCATCGAAATGTAATTATTTGATGGAGGTGAGGCAATAATACTTTGATTACTCGCAACCCATTTGTATAGTTGAGGGGATTCGTAACTGCAGTAAGAGCCAGTACCACCTGTCTGACTAAACTGCTCTGCTACCTTCACACCTACATACGTATTATCATCGTCTTGATACCGACCTGCCACTACACCCTTAGCGCCATCGGGATACCCCCCTGTGGCAAGAAACTTAGCCTGTGCATAGAAATTTTTGATAGTGAAGTTTTTTGGGGAATAAACTGTCTCGTAGTTGTCATCTGTGTTTATGAGTACTCTATGATTAGTTGCATCGTAAGTTCCTACTTTTTTCTTTTCGGTGGAATCGCCATAACGTATTACTGAAACCAGATCGTAATTTGAAAGGGTATTTGTACTGAAATCGTCAAAGAAATCAAAGGTTGTCACTCCATTGCTTACATTACTCGCTTCAGAATTACCATAATAACAATAAATATCGACATCCGAATCTAAATTATCGTTTATCTTAACCCAACAATAAGCCACTCTATTGGGTGCTGTTCCTTCTACTTTTTCTACCCAAAAATTTAAAAAAGTAGTGCCATCATTATCTACAAAACGAAGGTCACCTGATTGATTGGTATCAGAAGGAAATTTATCAGAATGTCCTTCAACATGGAAATCACATCCACTGGCCCCGGAACTTTCTCCTACTTTCAAAAGAACTT